>Ga0209573_1000075_pt1 | contig 280946 bp, 258 predicted proteins | sample TNRBio252014_DNA_FD_185870 | JGI IMG/M metagenome (GOLD analysis project Ga0209573, IMG submission 185870) | Wastewater treatment Type I Accumulibacter community from EBPR Bioreactor in Madison, WI, USA - TNR Reactor_6/25/2014_ DNA (SPAdes)... | ecosystem: Engineered > Bioreactor > EBPR >...
GGCGGCGCAGATCCATCGAAAGTCCCAGCCCCATGCATGCTGGCCTCCATCCCCAGCACGCAGCTTGAATCACAAAATCAACCCCTTGGGAATCCCTCGCGATTCTCGGCGGCCGGAAACCGCTCTAATTAGTCTCTCTATTACTCTATCTGCGCGGTCTTCTCTATCATGTATATCTTTAAACATGCCACGAATAAGAGCTTCTTTGCCAATTGTTTTTGACCACTTTATCGCATTTTCGCATGTAGACAAAAACGTTGGCGAATATTGCTCAAGTATAGGTCGCCAAACGGCGATTTTTTCAGGCTGTTCCTTAATTTCTTCAAACGCGCGTTCAAACTCGTTTATTACTGCGATAGCTGGCCATCGGCCCCCCATCTGAGGATCGATTGGTCCAAGATTGCTCTGCCGTCCCATAATTATCTCGTATCCGCAACACGCAATCATAGTGCCCCCAGACATACTTATCTGTGGTACAATAACTCGAATGTCAGCTTGGAATTTAGATCGTAGGTAGTGGATGATCGATTCCGTCGCAGCGACGTCACCACCGGGTGAATGCAGTAGGAGATCCAGACCCAGCTCCGGACGGATTCCATGGCAACAAGCCATGAATCCATTTTTGTCATCATCATTTATCGAGCACACATAGGCATGCTCAGCGGATGGCTTCTGCAACCATCCCGAATAATATGCTATAATATTGCGGTTGGTGTATTCATGTAGCTCCCTTAGATACTGCCTTCGAACTCGGTCGAACGGGCTTTCTGTCTGATTAACCTCGCCTAGAACGTCGTTCCAGTTCTTCCCCACTTGACCTAGTCTCCCCCTCATTTCCCCGCTCAAGGGAAGCACGCCGAATCACTCTGGCACTACTAGACTCGATGAAGGCGGCTTGCTTAGTTTCTCCAGGCAGACGATAGGTGGGTGCCCTCGGATTGTCGTCCTGCGGCGACGAGCCTATGAGACGCCGGTACATAGCTTCATGATAGTGGTACATATGATCTTTTCCTCCCCTCCATGAGCGCGCAGCTGCGCGGCACCATGCAGCCATATGCCCAGGCGAATGGAAAATGCTCTTCCAAACGCCGACCTTCAAGAATCTATATATTCCCATTGGTACCCCGGGGTGATGCTGCGGCACCGCTTAGCTGCCCGACGCCCCCTAAACGCTTATTAAACGCCGATTGGAGTAAACGGTTCGTGAGAAGAATCAAGGAAAATATCCCTATTAGCTAGCCGTCGCTTTCCAGAGGTATTCGTTGGTTGCCGCCAACGGCTGACGGGAAGGGGTTGAGGCGCCGGATTCATCGGCGTCCATGTCCGTCACGCGATCGCCGCACCATTCCGCCGGGGGCGGGCGTCGTCGCGTTCGCACCCGGCGGCGGTCGGTGCACGTCGATCCCCTGTCGAGACTTGCGTCAATCACTTGCGCAATTAGAATGTCAATGCTAACGTCATGTCGCAAGGAGTTGCGCATGCCGTTCGACGTGATCCATCCACCCCGCCCGCGCGCTCGGCGCCCCGGCCCCGAGGGTTTTGGATCGTTCGCGCGTGTCGAAGGACTGCGACGGAAGGAGACAAACATGCGCGGGGAGGCAAGGCCGTGACAAGCGCTGTTGCCAAGCGGTTGGATGCGCTGCGCAGGAAAGGCGCCATGAAGAATATCGAGGTTGCCAATCTCCTCGGAACCCGGCCGGAGACTGTCTCGCGCTGGAACCAGGGGCGCGCCTATCCGCACGCGACGACGGAGAAAACGCTGCTGGAGCTGGAATACATCATCGACCAGCTTGCGGACTTCTATGAACCGAACGAAGCACGCCAATGGATTTTCGCGCCGCAGAAACTGCTGGCAGGGGCGTCGCCGGCACAATTGATACAAGACGGGCGGATTGGTGACGTCATGCGGTTGGTGGGCCAGCTCCGCGACGCTGTTCACCTTTGAGCAGGTGTAGCCTGGATGGAGCGGAGCGAAATCCGGGTTTGTCGGTCGGCGCCGGGCTCCCGCATTCCGCTTCGCTGCATGCGGGCTACGCGCTGAAGTGGCACCCTCACCCCCCGCCCGCCAGGGTGCGGCGGACGGCGTGCTGCCAGCTCGTAGGTCGGATTTAAGCGGAGCGTAATCCGACGCATGCGTTCGCCGGCCGCGGTAGCCATGCATCGGAATACGCCTGCGGCTATCCCGATCTACGGCGGCGGCGCTGTCCGGGGAACGATCGGTGGCGCTGACGAGACGGGCTTGAGGCGCCGGGCTCGCCGGCGTCCACGTCCTTCACGCGAGCGCCGCACCATTCCGCCGGATACAGGCGGCGCGCGGCGCACGACCAGAAAGTGGCGTACGTACGGCCGCTGGGCAGGCGAAAGCGGCGAGGCCGCGCCGGACCGGTTGCGGTGGACGGAGCCCGTAGGGCGGACCCGGCGGAGCCGCGTCCGCCGAACCCTGCCGGGGGACGGGCGTCGTCGCGTTCACGCCCGGCGGCGGTCGGTGCACGTCGCTTCGCTCGGTGCATCCTATGCGGGCGGGTGACCAACGGGCTCCGATGAACCGGACCCCGATCGCGTCCGGCGATGCGGTGTCGTGGCGGGCAGCCCGGCGCCGATCAGCGTGGAAAAGGTGGACCTTGGTCCCCGGTGTTCCAGGGGTCGAAAATCCGGGTGACGGTGCTTTCGAAGTCGGTCGTATTGCGGGTGACGAGGGTCAGGGCATGCGCTTCCGCGGTCGCGGCGATGAAGGCGTCCATCGTCCCGATGGGCCGGCCCCGTGCTTCTCGCAGCGCGACGATCCGGCCCCAGGCGTCGGCCACGCCGGGGTCGATCGGCAGGAGACGGCCCTCGAAGCGGAGTGGCAGATCGCCTTCGAGCCAGTCTTCCAGGCGCTGGCGGCGGCGTCCCGGAGCCAGGCGATCGATGCCGTAGCGCAGTTCGGCCAGGGTGACGACACTGAGGAACACGCGGTCCTCATCGACGGACGCGAGCCAGGCGACCACCCCGGGATCCGGGCTCGGCCGTATCCATTCCGAGACGACGTTGGTGTCGAGGAGGAAACTCACAGATCGCCGGCGCGCGGTCCGTCCTTTCGACGCGCGACCTCGAGCCCTGAATCCGGCAACGGCGACGCCGCGAAGAAGTCGGCGAGACTGCCGATTCGCCGGGTCTTGCGCTCCCATTCTTCGGCTGCAACGACGATGACCGCGGTGCGGCCGTTCCTGGTGATCGTCTGCGGCCCTTGCGACTGCGCCAGTTCGATCACCTCGCTGAGCTTCGCCTTGGCGTCAGCAACCGTCCAGGTGCTCATCTTGTTCCTCACGGATGGTCATCCTAGTCATTATAGTCACTTTTCCGCCGGGCGCGTAGGGGCGCTTGCTCGCAGGTCGGATTGAAGCGAAGCGTAATCCGACGGATGTTTCTGCCGCGCGGGCGGCCACATGCGTCGGAATACGCCTCCGACTCTTCCGACCTGCGGAGCGATCCGCTCACAGCGCCGATGTCACGTCGGTGCGCGCGAAGTCGTCGCCCACATAGAGCAGCGGGCAGCCGTGTTCGTGGGCGACGTCGTAGGCGAAGCAGTCGCCGACGTTGAGCGCCGCCGCATCGACGCCCTTGCCGCAGCGTCCGTAGGCGGCGGCGATCCGGCGCGCCGAGGCGGCGGTCACCGGGACGATCTCGAAGCCGAGGCCGGAGATGAGCTCGCCCATTTCCGCGCCGACGTTGCGGCGCTCGGCCACGATCAGCGCTTCGGCCACCGTCCCGGCCGAGATCAGCAGGGCTTGCGCGCGCTCGATCGCGGCCATGCAGGCCTCGGCGGCGGACTCGTTCAGCACGATCGCCATCAGCGCCGAGGTATCGACGGCGATCATCCGGGCATGCCGTCGTCGCCGTAGAGGAAGTCCTGGCTGCGGGCGGCATCCGGCCCGGGCCGCGCCTTCGCGGCCGCCGCGGCCCTGATCCGTTCCATCAGCGCGCGCCGGCTGTCGGCGCTGGGCGCAGGCGCGATCGGCACGAGACGCGCCACCTCATGCCCGTGGCGCGTGAGGATCACCTCGTCGCCGGCCTCGGCCCGCTTCACCAGTTCGGTGAGCTGCCCCTTCGCCTCGCTCACGGACACCCGCATCGCAGCCGCTCCCGATCCACCCAGGCAATCAGCCTCGACTCAGAAAAGGGTCTATCATTTGGTCCATATCAAGGGCGCGGCACCCATCACCACTTTTCCGCCCGCCACCACGCCGCCCGGCGGCAAAGCGGCGGGACAGGTCGCCACGAGGCGGTTAAACTGGCGGTGGGTATACTTTCGGCGGGCGGCCACGGACTGCGATCCGTGCCGCGCGGAGCAGGGCCCGTGAAGGATCTGGCGACCATACTGGCGGCGCTTCGCGAACTGGAGGCGGAGCTGATGACCCGCTACCCCATCCGGCAGATGGGTGTTTTCGGCTCCTTCGCCCGTGGTGAGCAGCGGCCGGACAGCGATCTCGACCTGATCGTCGACCTGGGGCCGGGCTTGACGCTGATCGATCTCGCACGCCTGGAAAGCGAGTTGGGCGAACGCCTCGGGCTGCCGGTCGAGATCGCTATCAGGGACGCACTCGCGCCGAGGATCGAAAAGCGCGTCCTGGCCGAAGCGGTTATGGTGTGACCCGCGATCCACTTCTCTATTTGGACGACATGGTCAGCCATGCCCGCCAAGCGCAGCGGTTTGTCGCGGGCATGACACTCGACGCGTTCACGGAGGACACGCGCACCCAGTACGCAGTCAAGTACGCGCTGCACGTGGTCGGTGAAGCGGCGGCCAAGGTTCCGCCGGATTTCCGCCAACGCTTCCCCCAGGTTCCTTGGCAAGAGATCATCGGCATGCGCAACCGCTTGGCGCACGACTATCTCGGCACCCGCCTCGACATCGTATTTGCGACAGCGCGCGACTTTGCGCCGCTGCTGACGACCCAGATCGAATCCATCATCGCGCAACTCGAAACCGATCCCGAGCGCTGACGGCCCTCACCCCCCGCCCGCCAGGGTGCGGCGGACGGCGTGCTGCCAGCCGGCGTAGGCCCTCTCCCGCACGTCGGTGGGCATGCGGGGCTCGAAGCGGCGCTCCAGGGCCCAGGTGTGCGCGAACTCGTCCGGCGGCGGGCAGACGCCGGCGGCGAGGCCGGCCAGGTAGGCGGCGCCGAGTGCCGTGGTCTCGCGCACGCGGGGGCGGTCCACGGGTGCCGCCAGCAGGTCGGCCAGGCGCTGCATCGTCCAGTCGCAGGCGACCATGCCGCCGTCCACCCGCAGCACCGTCTCCCGCGACTGGCCCCAGTCGCCGCGCATCGCCTCCAGCAGGTCCCGCGTCTGGAAGCAGACGGACTCGAGCGCGGCACGCGCCAGCTCGGCGCGGCCGGTGCCGCGGGTGAGGCCATAGAGCGCGCCGCGACACTCCGCATCCCAGTGCGGGGCGCCGAGGCCGACGAAGGCGGGAACCAGATAGACCTCCTGCGCCGGATCGGCGCCGTCGGCCAGCCGCCCCGCTTCCGCCGCCTCGCCGATCAGGCCCAGGCCGTCGCGCAGCCACTGCACGGCGGCGCCGGCGATGAAGATCGCCCCTTCGAGTGCGTAGGTCCGCCGGCCTGCGAGCTGGCAGGCGACGGTGGTCAGCAGCCGGTGGCGGGAGAACACCGGCTCGTCACCGGTGACCAGCAGCGCGAAGCAGCCGGTGCCGTAGGTGGATTTCATCATGCCGGGCGCGAAGCAGGCCTGGCCCGCCGTCGCCGCCTGCTGGTCGCCGGCGATCCCGGCGATCCGGATGCCGCCGCCGAACAGCGCCGGCTCGGTGGTGCCGAAGTCGGAGGCACAGTCGCGCACGTCCGGCAGCAGGGCAGCCGGCACCCGGAAGATCGCCAGCAGATCGTCGCTCCAGCAGCCTTCGCGGATGTCGTAGAGCAGGGTGCGGCTGGCGTTCGTCGCGTCCGTCGCGTGCACCCGGCCGCCGGTCAGCCGCCACAGCAGGAAGCTGTCCACCGTCCCGAACGCGAGCGCGCCCCGCTCGGCGCGCGCCCGGGCCCCCGGCACGTGGTCGAGGATCCAGGCGATCTTGGTGGCCGAGAAGTAGGGGTCGAGCAGCAGGCCGGTGCGGGCCGCCACCTCGGCCTCGAAGCCCGCGTCCCGCAGCGCCCGGCAGACATCGGCGGTGCGGCGATCCTGCCAGACGATCGCCGGGTGGATGGGGGCACCGGTCGCCCGGTCCCAGAGGATCGTCGTCTCCCGCTGGTTGGTGAGCCCCAGGGCGGCCACGTCGCCTGCGGTCACGCCCGCCGCCGCCATCGCGTCGCGGGCGGTGGCGAGGGTCGAGGCCCACAGGTCCTCCGGGTCGTGCTCGACGAGGCCGGGGGCGGGGAAGTGCTGCGGGAACTCCTGCTGTGCCGTGGCGACCACGCTCAGGTCGCTGTCGAAGACCATCGCCCGGGTGGAGGTGGTTCCCTGATCGACGGCGAGCAGAAACGGTCCCACGACTGGCTCCCGAGCAGTGTGCACGCCGGATGCGCCGGCAGCGTGCCCCGCACCGGGCACAGGCGTCAAGGCGCGCCCGGTCGCGGCTTGCTCACAGCCGGGCGCGCAGCCAGGCGATCGCCTGGGGAACGCTCTCGACCCGCTCGCCGGGCGGCGGCGATGGCCGGCGGATCATCACCACCGGCAGCCCCCGGTCGCGGGCGGCGGCCAGCTTGGCGTCGGCGGTTCCGCCCGAGTTCTTGCTGACGAGGACCTCGATGCGGTGCGCGTCCAGCAGCGCCGCCTCGTCCGCGCGGCGGAAGGGCGGGCGGGCGACGAGCAGGGTGTGGCGGGCGAGCGGCAGCGGCGCCGGCGGCGGGCTGATCGTGCGCACCAGGAACCAGAGGTCGGCCAGCGGCGCGAACGCCTCGATGCCGCCGGTCCCGGTCGCGAGGAACACCCGGCGGCCCAGCGTCGGCAGCAGGCAGGCCGCTTCGGTGAAGCTCGCCACGTCGCACCAGCGATCGCCCTGAACCGGTGTCCACGGCGGCCGCAGCAGCATCAGCCGGGGCACGCCGGTGCGCGCGCAGGCGAGGGCCCCGTGGGCGGAGATGGCGGCGGCGAACGGGTGGGTGGCGTCGATCAGCAGGTCGATGCGCTCGGTGGCCAGGAAGTCCGCGAGGCCGTCGGCGCCGCCGAAGCCGCCGACGCGCACCCGACCGGGAAGGGGAGGTGCCGGGGCCGTCCGTCCGGCCAGCGAGGTGATGACGTCGGTCCCGGGCGGGAGCTCGCCCGCTGCCGCGCGCGCCAACTCGGCCGCTTCGGCGGTGCCGCCCAGGACCAGCAGCCGCCTAGCCACCGGCGAGCGCCACCGCGTCACCGGCGCGGCCGATCGGCTGCCCCGCCCGGTCGAAGACGACGACCTCGAGCGCCGTGTCCGCCCCGCCCAGGGCGCGCCGGGCGACAGCAGCCGCATCGGCGGCGATCCGGTCGCCCAGCGGCAGGCCGAGCCCGCCCGCCAGCGTGAGGACGTGCAGCGCCGTGGTCGCGCGGCGCGCTTCGGCGACGGTCTCCGCCGGCGCGCCCAGGTCGGCCAGCGTCGCCGCCAGGGCCGCCGGATCGACGCGGGACTTGGACGAATGCAGGAACAGGTGCCCCTGCGCCAGCTTCACCAGCTTGGCGAAGCCGCCGGCCAGCGTCAGCCGCGGCACCGGATGCGCGCGCAGGTACTTCAGCGTGCCGCCGACGAAGTCGCCCATGTCGATGAGGGCTGCGTCCGGCAGGCCGTACATCGTCTGCACCGCCGCTTCCGAGGTGCTGCCGGTGGCGGCGGCCAGGTGCGGCAGGCCGGTGGCCCGGGCCACGTCGATGCCCCGGTAAATGGAGTGGATCCAGGCGGCGCACGAAAACGGCACGACGACGCCGGTGGTGCCCAGGATCGACAGCCCCCCCACGATGCCGAGGCGGGGGTTGAGCGTCTTCGCCGCCAAAGCCTCGCCGCCGGGGATCGAGATGGTGACGACGGCGTCGGCGGCGACGGCGCAGGCCGCCGAGATCTCTTCCAGTGCGCGGGCGATCATCGCCCGCGGGCCGGGGTTGATCGCGGGCTCGCCGGGCGGCACCGGCAGGCCGGGCAGGGTGACGGTGCCCACACCCTCGCCGGCGCGGAACGCGAGGCCGCTGCCGGCGGGCCCGCGGGCCACCGTCGCCAGCACCAGGGCACCGTGGGTGACGTCCGGATCGTCGCCGGCGTCCTTGACGATGCCCGCCGTGGCAGAGTCGTGCCGCAGCTCGGCACGGGCGAGCGGCAGCGTCGCCGTCCCGCCGCGGGGCAGCGCCACGGTCACCGGATCGGCGAAGGCGCCGGTCAGCAGCGCCTGCCAAGCGGACGCGGCCGCCGCCGTGGCGCACGTCCCGGTGGTCCAGCCGCGGCGCAGCGGGGGCTTCGGCTCGTTCTCGCTCATCGCCGGACTGTAGCCGAAGCGCGCGCCATCCGCGTGCACATCGTCTCGCGCCGTCCCGTGGCTCGCTCTACGCCGCAGCACTCCCCGCCGCCTTCCGCTGGAACCCGGCGCTCAAAACCCTCTATCGCCGCCTCGTCGAACGCGGCAAGCCGCACACCGTCGCACTCGTCGCCTGCGCCCGCAAACTCCTCGTCTTCGCCAACACCGTCGTCGCCCGCGGCACCCCGTGGACCGAACGACCCGCCGCGGCTTAATGGTTGCTACGCGGACTACGTCAGGTCCGCTTCGAGTCGAACCAGTTGTGATGGTACTTTACGCATTCATTATCGATGGGATGGGTGGGTGTAATCGCTCTGCCATGCAGCGGGTCGCCCGCCGTCTTCGACTTGATCCGATACTCAGCGCCGAGCTTGTGAAGCCTCAGCACACCTCGGTCGAATTGCAGGTGATGGTTCGGGCACAGGACCAGCATGTTACTCGCCTTGTCGGGGCCGCTGTGCGGCTCCCCGAGGCCCTTGATATGCGCGGCCTCAGAATAAAAGCGATTCTCAGCAATCTGCAACTTAGTTCCGCAGAACATGCAAGTGTTGTCATAGTGCTGTTTTAGGGCAGCCGCCTTCTTTCGGTCTCGATTCTGCTGCTGGCGTTCGACCGAATGGCGCTTGACGACTTCATCTGACTCCTCCTGCTCCAGCCACTCTAGGCCTTCTTCCTCGGGCAGTTCAGGCGCGGGTTCCGGCGGCGCAGGCACGTCAGGAGCCGGAAGTTTCGTTGCTTCCTTGAAGCGGTCAAGACGCCCAATGCTTATATAGAGATCGGCTAGGTCGCTTGCCTGCGCGTTTGCATACGGCCGCGTCACGCCGAGCAGCTTGTAAATCTCGTCCGAGTCAATCAGCGCGAGCATTGACGCTTTGTCATCTGCTCCCCCATCGAGGATGTGCCGATCCCACGCGAGGAACAGCGCCGACGCGATCCACTGCTCCGCGCCCGAGTTGATGATCGGGAGGGACGACGGCCAGAACTCGCAAAGCTCGAAAAGGTGCCGGTAGTTGTTGCGGCATTTTACGCGCACATCGTCTTGCGCTGCCATCCGGTCAGCGAGAAATGGATCGAGGGATGCGTCCGGTAGCGCACTCGCTCGCCACGCGCCGCCTAACCACAACCGCTCGCGGACAAACTCGTTCACCCACATGGCCGGGCGCTCAACGACCCCCGTGCCTTTGCCAACGCGGTTCAGGTGCAGCGCAAACAGTCCAAGTCGGTCGAACCGGATCGAGTGCGGACGCTCGATGGCCTGGAACGCCAACTCATCGACAGAGATCTGCCCGCCGCGATTGTGCAGGAAGAAGTTAATCGGGATGAGGCTCAGCGCGTCGTCGAGGCCAGAGTTGTCGCGGAATCGCTGGCGTTGAACAGGCGCGAGGGTGTCATGGAACCCGTCCCGAATGACGGTATGCAGCTTGCGCAGGCCTGTACCATGCCATGCAAAATTCTTTGAGAAACTGCCAGGTGCATATTTCATGCACCGCAACATGCCATCATTATCTTGAACAAGAAAGCGTTAACTGCTACCACATATAGGCACGCGAAAGCAGGGGCAGGCATGATCACCAATCCGGCAGAAGATTTAATCGCGACCGCAAACGGAAAGAGGTTTCAGACGATCCTTGCGGACCCGCCTTGGCGCTTCACAAACCGGACAGGTAAGATGGCCCCTGAGCATCGTCGCCTGAGTCGCTACGCGACGATGGAGTTACCCGAGATCAAGGCGCTGCCGGTCGCGGATATCGTTCAGGAACCGGCGCACCTCTATCTTTGGGTGCCGAACGCGCTGCTGCCCGAGGGGATTGAAGTGCTGCGTGCCTGGGGGTTTGAGTACAAATCGAATATCGTCTGGCACAAGGTGCGCAAGGACGGCGGCTCCGATGGACGTGGCGTAGGCTTCTATTTTCGCAACGTCACGGAACTCGTTCTATTCGGCGTGCGCGGGAAGAACGCTCGCACACTTGCGCCGGGACGGCGGCAAGTGAACCTGATTTCAACGCAGAAGCGCGAGCACAGCCGGAAGCCAGACGAAATATATGACGTAATCGAGGCGTGTAGCCGTGGCCCGTTCCTAGAGATGTTCGCCCGCGACACGCGCAGGGGTTGGGCGGGCTGGGGCAATGAGGCCGACAGCTACGAGATCACATGGGACACTTACGTCCACCACAGCCGCGTTGCAGCAACTGCCGCTGAGTGATCTGCCCGCGTAGCCCGTAAGAGATTACGGGTTCCCCGGCTACCAAGCTTCAGCCCGTAGATTGGATTGAAGCGCAGCGTAATCCGACGAATGTTTCCCCGCCGGGTGAAGGTATTCGTCAGAATACGCCTTTGGCTATTCCGTCCTACCGTGCGATCGCTTCCGGCGCGATGGCAACCGCGCTACGGCTACGGCGCCTCGTCGATTTCGGGAGGACAGCGGACATCGGCAAGAGAAAACATGATTCGACGTGCATGGGACTACGGGTCAATTCGCCCGATATGCCTGCACGAATTCTTCGCTCGTGACGCCGGCCTGTTTCAGGATGCCGATGAGCGTTCCGGCTTTCAGCTCTCGATGATTCGGCACCACGCATCAGACCGAGCCGCGCCGCATCACGATGTGGCTGCCGCGCTGTCGGGCGACGACAAAGCCCAGTGATTCGAGTGTCCTGACGACCTCTGCGCCAGACACTCGCGGCAGATTACCCACGAACCTCCACCTCGAAGGTGGTCACCAGGGGGCGGCCGGATGCGACAAGCGGGAACTCTTCGAGATAAAGCGCTGTCGCCTCGCGAAGGTTGGCCAGCGCCTCTTCCACCGTTTCACCTTGCGTCGTCGTTCCGGTCTCGGGATTGAATGCGGTAAGTCCGCCTTCTCTGGCAGGCATGAGAACGGCAGTCAGCAGCATGTTTCCCTCTCGGAGCATGGCGAGGAAGGAGGGTAGCCCGTAAACCGGATTGAAGCGAAGCGTAATCCGACGAAAGTTTCCCTGCCGGGTGAAGACATTCGTCGGAATACTCCTGCGGCTATTCCGACCTGAAGTTCTCCATGTCGAGATGTGGACCGTTGAGGACGTCGGAGCGACCGAGGCCGTAGACGATCGCACCTGGGATCGCGCGAAGGCCCGAAGTCGGAAGACATCGAGGCGTTAGGCGGTGTGACGCGCTATCATGGCAAGCGGGTTGTTCCGAGAAGAGTGAAGCTGCGATGGATGCCGGAGAACTGGACAGGGTCACCTTCGAGCCGGGGAAGATGGGAGGCCGGGCCTGCATACGAGGTCTCAGGATCACCGTCGCCCACCTCGTCTCCCGCGTGGCGGAGGGGGCGACAGCGGAACAGTTGCTCGCCGAGTACCCAGACCTGGAAGCCGAGGATTTGCGCCAGGCGCTCACGTACGCAGCTTGGCTGACCAACGATCGCGTCATCGTGGGATAGCCCGATCCGGTGCGCTTCCTCGTCGACATGAACCTTTCGCCGGCGATCGCCGAGGGGCTTCGATCGCTGGGCTTCGACGCTGTTCACGTCCGCGACGTCGGTCTCGCCAGAGCGAGCGACGAGCAGATTTTCCGGTTCGCTGCCGGGGAGCGGCGCATCATCGTCACCGCCGACCTGGATTTCGCCGACATCGTCGCCGCATCCCGCACCGCCATCGTCAGTGTCATCCTTCTCCGCCTGCGCAACGCAGTCCCGTCGCGGGGTCTCGCCCGCTTGGAGGCGGTTCTGTCGCTTGCGGCCGAACCGTTGTCGGCCGGCGCAGTCGTCATCGTGTCTGAGGATCGAATCCGAATTCGCTCGCTGCCGATCGCACCCTGACCGAACGACGACCGACGGACAGCGAGCCGAAGCCCACGCGCCCGTCACCGACCGACCAAACGGCCGAAATCGGGATAAAGCGCCGCTCGCGGAGGCGGCCCGATCCGAGGGGCGCGCGGTGCCGGGGCGTGCGCGCGACCTTTGACAAACGCGGCGACAGGACCGAGGCTATAACAGGCAGTGCTGATGGATCGGCCGTGGACCAGGACCCGCTCGTTCTCACCCTTCTCGGTGCCGGCGTCGCCCATTGCCGGGCGGTGGCGGTGGAGCACGGCAGCCTGCTGGTCAGCCTGTTCCTCGCCGGCCTGCTGGGCAGCGCCAGCCACTGCGTCGGCATGTGCGGCCCGTTCGTGCTCGCCCAGACGGTGGCCCGCCTGGAGGGCGTGCCCGCTTCCGGCATGAACGAGTTCCACCGGCTGGCCGGTGCGGCGCTGATCCCCTACCACCTGGGCCGGGCGACCACCTACGCGATGCTCGGCGTCGCCGCGGCGGCGCTGGCCGGGGGCATGATCCACGTCACCGGCCTGCGCTGGCTCTCGGCCGCACTGCTGATCACAGCCGCGCTGTTCTTCCTCGGCTATGCTCTGAGCGAGCTGGGCGTGCGCCTGCGCGGGCGCCGCGGCGCCGCGGCCGGCGAGGGCGCCCGGGAATCAACCGTGGGTCGGACGGTAGGCCGGATCGCCCGGCCGCTGTTCGCCCGGCCGGTGGGCGTTCGCGGCTGGTTGCTGGGGGTGGCGCTGGGCTTCCTGCCCTGCGGGCTGCTGTACGGCGCGCTCGCGGCAGCGGCGGCGAGCGGCGAACCGCTGGCCGGCGGCTTCGGAATGCTGGCGTTTTCGCTCGGCACGGTGCCGGCGCTGCTGGCGGTGGGGCTCGCCGGGCACGTGGCGGGCCAGCGGTTCCGCACCACCGCGCTGCGGCTGGCACCGGCGCTGATGCTTGTCAACGCCGCGGCGCTGTCCTACCTCGCATGGCGGACCGTCGCATGAACTCCGGAGAGATAAATGGCCAACGCTGACAAGACCGGGGCGAAAACCGCGCCCCGCCGCCCGCGCCTGAACGGGCCGGCGGTGATGCTGGCGGTGGTGGTGCTGGTCGGAGTGGGCTTTCTCGCCGCCCGCTCCTGGTTCGGCAGCGAGCCCGCCGCCGGCTACGTGACCAGCGCCGGGCAGGCGTCCATCGGCGGCCCGTTCACCCTGGTCGACCAGGACGGCAAGACCGTCACCGACCGGGACTTCCAGGGTCGCTGGCTGCTGGTCTACTTCGGCTACACCTATTGCCCCGACGTCTGCCCCACCTCGCTCGCCCGCAACGCCGAGGCGCTCGACCTGCTGGGCCCGCGCGGCGACGCCGTCGTACCGGTGTTGATCACCGTCGATCCGCAGCGCGACACGCCGGAGAAGATGAAGGACTACGTGCACTACTTCCACCCCCGCACCGTGGGCCTGACCGGCACGCCGCAGCAGGTCGCCGCCGTCGCCAAGGACTACCGGGTGTTCTACATGAAGGTGGAGCGGGAGGACCCGTCGGCCTACCTGATGGACCACTCGTCGTTCACCTATCTGGTCGGTCCGGACGGCAAGTTCGTGCAGTTCTTCCGGCACGAGGCCACTCCGCAGGAGGTGGCCGACGGCCTGAAGAAGGCGCTCGCCGGAGCGGCCGGTTGAGGCTGCACGCGGGTCGGCCGAGCTGCCGGTGACGGCATCCGGCTTGGCGGGCGGGCCGTCAGGAGGGGGGCCGACAGGAGGGGGGCCGGCAGGGGGGGTGATCGTCGCCGCACCCGCGTCCGGCAGCGGCAAGACCGTCTTCACGCTGGGCCTGATCCGCCATTGGGTGCGGGCGGGCCTGCGCGTCGCCTCCGCCAAGGTCGGCCCGGACTACATCGACCCCGCCTTCCATGCCGCCGCCAGCGGCCGGCCGTGCGTCAACCTGGATCCGTGGGCGATGCGGGGTTCGACGCTCGCCGGCCTCGCCGCCCGCCTGGGCGACGGCGACGACGTGGTCGTCTGCGAGGGGGTGATGGGCCTGTTCGACGGGGCGACCGCCACCGAAGGCTCGACCGCCGACATCGCCCTGCGGCTCGGCTGGCCGGTGGTGCTCGTGCTCGACGTCCGCGCCCAGGCGGCATCGGCGGCAGCCGTGGTGCGCGGGTTCGCGACGCACCGCGAGGGCGTGCGGATCGCCGCCGTGGTGTTCAACCGGGTGGGCAGCGACCGGCACGCGGCCCTGCTGCGCGAGGCCTGCGCACTCGCGACGCCCGGCATCCCGGTGCTGGGGGCACTGCCGCGCGCCGAGGGTCTGGCCCTGCCGGAGCGGCACCTGGGCCTGGTGCAGGCGCGCGAGCATCCGGACCTGGAGGCGTTCCTGGAGCGGGCCGCGGACCTGGTGGGCCGGCACGTGGAGACGGGCGGGCTTCGCGCGCTGGCCGAGGCGGCGACCTCCCCGTCGTCCGCCCGGTCGAGTGCCCTCCGTCTCGCTCCGCCCATCCCACCGCTGGGACAGCGCATCGCGGTCGCCGACGATGCGGCGTTCGCCTTCCGCTACCCGCACGTGGCGGACGGCTGGCGGGCGGCCGGCGCCGAGCTGGCGGCGTTCTCGCCGCTGGCCGACGAATCACCGCCGCCGGACGCCGATGCCGTCTACCTGCCGGGCGGGTATCCCGAGCTGTACGCGGGCCGGCTCGCCGGCAACGCGGCCTTCCTCGACGGGCTGCGGGCGGCGGCGGCGCGCGGCGCCGTCGTCTTCGGCGAGTGCGGCGGCTACATGGTTCTGGGCGAGGGGCTGATCGACGCAGACGGCACCCGGCACACGATGGCCGGGCTGCTTGCCCTGACCACATCGTTCGCCGACCGCGGCCTGCATCTCGGCTACCGCCGGGCGGTGCTGGCCCGCGACTGCCCGCTGGGTGCGGCGGGCGAGAGCTTCCGCGGTCACGAGTTCCACTACGCGCGAACGCTGGCCGAGGGGCCGGGCGAGCCGCTGTTCCGGTGTGCCGATGCCACCGGCCGGCCGCTCGGTACCACCGGCCTCGTCGCCGGTCGGGTGATGGGCTCCTTCGTGCATCTGATCGACCGCGGGCCGGATGACCGCAAGCAAGGCGCGGACGTCCGGGATTGAACGCCTGCCCGCTTTCGCCGATGATCGGCGAACGCAACTCGGGGAACGATGGCGCCGTGACCGCTTCCTACGACGACGCCCAGCCGGTCGATCCGCCGTTCTGGAAGACGAAGACGCTCGCCGAGATGACGGCGGACGAGTGGGAGAGCCTGTGCGACGGCTGCGGCAAGTGCTGCCTGGAGAAGCTGCAGGACCGGTGGACGCGGCGCGTCAGCTACACCGAGGTCGCCTGCCGGCTGCTGGATATCGAGGCCTGCCGGTGTTCCCGCTATCCGCAACGCCGCCGCCACGTTCCCGAATGCGAGCAGCTGACGGCGGAAAACGTCCGCCGCTTCACCTGGCTGCCGTCCACCTGCGCCTATCGCCTGCTGGCGCGGGGCGACGACCTGCCCTGGTGGCACCCGCTGGTCAGCGGTGATCCTGAGACCGTGCATCTGGCCGGCGCCTCGGTGCGCGGGCGCGCCATTCCCCACCGCCGCGCCGGGCCACTGGAGCATCACATCGTCACCTGGCCGACCTGACGCGCAACGGGCTTCCTAGCCGGCTGTCGTGCCTGGAGCCGACCGGCAGACGGACCGGACGGTGCCTGGGCCTGATCCGATGAAATCATGACCATCGAGGAACTGACGAGGCCACAGCCGGAGTCGGCAGGCCCCGCGCCTCACCCGCTGATCAGGATCGCCCGGAAGTCGTTGACGTTGGTGCGGGTGGGCCCGGTGACCACCAGATCGCCGAGGTTCGCGAAGAAGCCGTAGGCGTCGTTGTTTGCCAGCATCGCCTTGGCGTCCAGGCCGGCGGCGGCGGCGCGGGCGAGCGTGTCGGGCCGAACGATCGCACCGGCGTTGTCCTCGACGCCGTCGATGCCGTCGGTATCGCACGCGATCGCCCAGGCGCGGGGCTCGCCCGCGAGTGCGACCGCCAACGCGAGTGCGAACTCGCCGTTGCGCCCGCCGCGTCCCGTGCCGCGGATGCTCACGGTGGTCTCGCCGCCGGAGAGCAGTACGCACGGCGGCTCCGCCGGCTGGCCGTGGCGGACCGTCTGGCGCGCCATGCCGGCGTGCACCAGGGCCACGTCGCGGGCCTCGCCCTCCAGCGCGTTGCCGAGGATCAGCGGCCGGTATCCGGCGTCGCGGGCGAGGGCGGCGGCGGCTTCGAGTGCATCCTGCGGTGTGGCCACCATCACCACCCGGCTGGCGGCGAACCGCGGGTCGCCCGGCTTCGGGCTCTCGTCGAGGGCGGCCGCCAGGTGCGCGCGCACCGGCTCCGGCGGCTCGATCCGGTACTTCTCCAGCACCGCGCGCGCGTCGGCGAAGCTGGACGGATCGGGCACGGTGGGGCCTGAGGCGATCACCGACGGATCGTCGCCCGGCACGTCCGAGATCAGCAGCGCCACCACCGGCGCCGGTGCGGCGGCGGCGGCGAGCCGGCCGCCCTTGATCGCCGAGAGGTGCTTGCGCACGCAGTTGATCTCCGAGATCGTCGCACCCGAGCGCAGCAGCGCCTTCGTCACCGCCTGCTTGTCGGCGAGGCTCAACCCGTCCGCCGGCATCGCCAGCAGTGCCGAGCCGCCGCCGGAGATCAGGCACAACAGCAGGTCGTCCGCACCCAGCCCGCGCGCCAGCTCCAGAATCCGGACGGCGGCGCGCTGGCCAGCCTCGTCCGGCGTCGGGTGCGCCGCCTCCACCACCTCGATCCGCTGCGTCGGCACGCCGTGGCCGTAGCGGGTGACGACCAGGCCTTCGAGCGGTCCCCCCCAGGCGTCCTCGACGGCGCGCGCCATGGCGGCGGCCGCCTTGCCGGCGCCGACCACCACCGTTCGCCCACGCGGCGGCGGCGGCAGGGCGGCGACCAGCCGTTCCTTGGCCGACGCCGCCCGCACGGCCTCCTCGAACATCGCCCGCAACAGGTCTTCGGGGGTCATGACCGCTCTCCTCCCGGCGCTAGAGCACGATCGCCGACACCGCCCAGACCGCGGCGCCGGCGATCAGTCCCTGCACCAGCGTGCCCAGCGTCTGCAGCTTGTAGCCCGTCTCCGGCGTCATATTGGAGAACTGCGTGACGACCCAGAAGAAGCTGTCGTTGGCGTGCGAGACCACCATCGCACCGGCGCCGATCGCGACCACCACGAGTGCTTTCGCCGTCTCGCCGTCGAGGCCCAGTGGCGTCAGCAGCGGCGCCATCAGCCCGGCGGTGGTGATGATCGCGACCGTCGAGGACCCCTGCGCCGTCTTGATGCCGGCGGCGATGACGAACGGCAGCAGGATGCCGAGCGGCGTGCCGGTCAGCGTTTCACCCACCACCTTGGCGATACCGGAATTCTGCAGCACCTTGCCGAAGGCGCCGCCGGCACCGGTGATGATGATGATGATCGCCGCATCCAAGATCGCCTTGCCGACCAGTCCCTTGTCCGAGAGCATCGTCCGCTCGAGCTTCTTCGGCAGCAGCAGGGCGAGGCCCACGCCGATCAGCAGGGCCACGACGGGCTGGCCGACGAAGCCCAAGGCCTTGAGAAGCAAACCCTCGCCCAGCGGGCGCGTCGGAAACTCGGCGATCGACCGCAGCACGATCAGGATGATCGGGATCAGAATCGGCATCAGCGAGGTAAACGCGGACGGGCTCTCCTGCATCGACGGCAGCGCTGGCGGCTCCTCGCCCGGCTTGTCGGGCGAGATCTGCACCCGCTGAGCGACGAGGACCGCGAACAGCCAGCCGCCGAGGCAGGCGATCGCGCCGATGGCGAGCCCCCAGAGGATCACGAGACCAATGTCCGCCTTGACGATGCCGGCCGCCGCGATCGGCCCCGGCGTCGGCGGCACCATGGTGTGCGTCGCGTACAGCCCCAGCGACAACGCGATCGCGCTGCCCGCGATCGTTATCCCGGCCCGCCGGCAAAGCGCCTTCATCAGCGGCGACAGCAGGATGAAGCCGGAGTCGCAGAACACCGGGATGGAGACGACGTAGCCCATGATCGACATCGCGCCCGGCACGTTGCCGCGCCCGGTTATGCGCAGCACGCTCTCGGCCAGCCGGTAGGCGCCGCCCGACTGCTCCAGGAAGGCGCCGATGATCGCGCCCGCCAGGATGACGATGCCGATGTAGCCGATCGTTCCGCCGAAGCCGTCGTTCACCGACTTGACCACGTCGGCCAACGGCATTCCGGAGAGAATTCCGAATCCGAAGGCCGCGATCAGCAGCGCCAGGAACGGATGCAGCTTCAGGTGCGCGGTTGCGTAGATGATGAACGCGATGGCGACGAAGAGGAGAACGAACAACAGCATGGCGGCGTGCCTCCTGGCTGTGCTCCACCGGAGCTGGACTCTGCCGGAGCTGGAGCCTGCCGGTCGATACGAGTTTATGGTTGCGGCGCGGGTGCGCGCAAGACGAGAAAAGCCATCATCAACATGCGCGTTTTGGAATACTGCGCCCCCGCCATACCGTTACTGATCACCGGCCGCGTCGGTCCGCTCGCGATCGCGCTGCATCCTCGGGAGCGCGGAGCGCGGTTCCACCCGCCGGGAAAAGGCTCTAGGCTCGACGGCCCATGCAGTTGTCCGACTTCGACTTCCCGCTGCCGGCGGACCGGATCGCGCAGCACCCGGCCCGGCCGCGCGACACCGCCCGGCTGCTGGTGGTGCGCGCGGATGGCTGCCCGGAGGATCGGATCGTCCACCAGCTGCCGGGACTGCTCCGCCCGGGCGACCTGCTGGTGGTCAACGACACCAAGGTGCTGCCGACCCGGCTCGCCGGCCGGCGCGGAGCGGTCGCGGTCGAGGCGACGTTGATCGAGCCGGACGGGCCGGGGCGATGGTGGGCGCTGGCGAAGCCGGGTAAGCGGCTGCGCCTGGGCGACCGGATCGACTTCGCCGAAGGCTTCGCGGCGGCGGTGGAACAAAAGAGCGAGGACGGCCGGGTGCTGCTGGAGTTCGGTTCCGGCGAGGAGGGCCTCGCTGCGGCCCTGGAACAGCACGGTGCGGCACCACTGCCGCCGTATATTCGCCGCGCCGCCCCCGATCCCCGCGACCGGGAGGACTACCAGACGGTCTACGCCGAACGGCCGGGTGCCGTCGCCGCGCCGACTGCCGGCCTGCACTTCACTCCCGGGCTGCTGGCGGCCCTGCAGGGGGCCGGAATCGGGTGCGCGGCGGTCACCCTGCACGTGGGCGCGGGGACCTTCCTGCCGGTGAAGGTGGAGCGGATCGAGGAGCATCGGATGCATCCGGAACGCGGCGAAGTCGGCGACGCGGCGGCGGCGGCGATCGAGGATGCGCGCGCGGCCGGCGGGCGGATCGTCGCCGTCGGCACCACCGCGCTGCGGCTGCTGGAGACGGCGGCGGCGGTGGATGGGCGGGTGCGACCCTGGGCCGGTGCGACGACGCTGTTCATCTCGCCGGGATTCCGGTTTCGCACCGCCGACCTGCTGCTCACCAACTTCCACCTGCCGCGCTCGACCCTGTTCATGCTGGTCTGCGCATTCGCCGGCACCGGGCGGATGCGGGCCGCCTACGCACACGCTCTCGCCCGGGATTACCGCTTCTACTCCTACGGCGACGCCTGCCTGCTGGAGCGGGGGGTGGTTGCGTGAGCGCACCTCCCGGCGACATCGGCTTCCGCCTGCCGGCGACCGACGGCGCGGCGCGGCGCGGGGCACTCGCGACGGCGCACGGCCCGATCGAGACGCCGGCGTTCATGCCGGTCGGCACCGCAGCTACTGTTAAAGCGTTGACCCCGCAAATGCTGGCGGCGACAGGCGCACGCATGATCCTCGGCAACACCTATCACCTGATGTTGCGCCCCGGTGCCGAGCGGATCGGGCGGCTGGGCGGGCTGCACGGGTTCATGCGCTGGGACGGGCCGATCCTCACCGATTCCGGCGGCTACCAGGTGATGTCGCTCGCGGCGTTGCGGACGATCGACGAGGACGGCGTCGAGTTCCGCAGCCACATCGACGGCAGCCGCCACCGGTTGACGCCCGAGCGCGCGGTGCAGATCCAGCGCCTGCTGGGCTCGGACGTCACCATGGTGCTGGACGAATGCCCGCCGTTCGGCACCGACGAGGCGGCCGTCGCCGCCGCCATGCGCCGGTCGATGCGCTGGGCCGCACGGTGCCGGGCGGCGTTCGAGCCGCGCCCCGGCCATGGCCTGTTCGGCATCGTCCAGGGCGGGGTGCATCCGGCGTTGCGGGCGGAATCGGCCGAGGAGCTGGTGGCCCAGGGCTACGACGGCTACGCAGTCGGCGGACTGGCCGTGGGCGAGGGGCAGGAGGCGATGTTCGAGGTCCTGGATGCGACCGTGCCGCTGCTGCCCGCGGACCGGCCCCGCTACCTGATGGGGGTGGGCAAGCCGGACGACCTGGTGGGCGGCGTGGCGCGGGGGATCGACCTGTTCGACTGCGTGCTGCCGACCCGCTCCGGGCGCACCGGCCAGGCGTTTACCCGTTTCGGGCCGGTGAACCTGAAGAACGCCCGGCATGCCGACGATCCCCGGCCGCTCGACGCGACGATCGACTGCCCGGCCAGCCGGGAGTACAGCCGCGCCTACCTGCACCACCTGGTGCGCTCGAACGAAATCCTGGGAGCGATGCTGCTCACCTGGCACAACGTGGCGTATTATCAGACGCTGATGGCGGAGATGCGGGATGCGATCGCGGGTGGACGCTTCGCCGCGTTCGCCGAAGCCTTCGCTCGCGACTACCGCTGCGGCGATGTTCCGCCGCTCGCGGTGGCGGCCGACTGAGGCAGGAGAGAAAGGACGTGCGCACGCTGCTGACCTTCTGCCTGCTCGCCGCCGTCGCCGGTGTCGCCGCCGGTGCCGTTGGCGGCTGCACCACCGACGAGTTCCTGCGGGTGGGCGGGCAGACGCTGTACAATTCCGGCAAGTACCTCTGCCGGCAGAGCGCCGACTGCGACGCCGACGGCGAGTATCATCCCGGCGCCACCTCCAACCGGCGCTGACGCGGCCATGCCCCCACCCCCACCCCCACCCCGACCCCAAACCATGGTTCCCGTCGACGAGACGACGCTGACGCAATTGGGCCACGCGACGGCGATCCCGGCCTCGCCGGCGGACGCGGTGCTGGAGACGGTGCCCAACCCGCATCCGGACAGCCTCTACCTGGTCCGCTTCGCCTGCCCGGAATTCACCACGCTGTGCCCGGTCACCGGCCAGCCGGACTTCGCGCACCTGGTGATCGACTACGCGCCGGCCGGCCTGCTGGTGGAGTCCAAGTCACTGAAGCTGTTTCTCGCCAGCTTCCGCGGCCACCGCGGCTTCCACGAGGCGTGCACGCTGGACGTGGGCAAGCGGATCGCCGCGGCCGCGTCACCGCGGTGGCTGCGCATCGGCGGCTACTGGTATCCCCGCGGCGGCATTCCGATCGACGTCTTCTGGCAGAGCGGCGATGTCCCCGCCGGTCTGTGGCTGCCCGACCAGGGCGTGCCGCCCTATCGCGGCCGGGGTTGAGGCACCCTCTTCACATCGCCGGGGCATTGCTTTAGTAAAACATGATTGGGGAAGGTTGCGGCGGGGCGACTTCTGCCCGTCTGCGCGTCGATCGGAACGGGGGGGATACCACTCATGCGATTTGCAGCCTGCATCGGCGTTGCCGCATGCATCGGCCTCTCGTGCGCGTTCGACAATCCCGGCGTCTCTACCTTCACGTTCCTGTTTGCCGCCGATCCGAGCGTGGACGGGAAGTTCGACACGCCTTATGTGGATTCGGTGGTGGCAACGGTCCAGTCATCGCCGGCAGTCGAGTGATCGATCCCGGTGGCGCGGCCGTTTTGCCGCATCCGCCGAGTCCACCTCAGTCCGAGGGCACTGCCGACATGACCGAGCGTCGTCCACTTGCCGAAGCAGAGGCCGCGGTCGCAGACAAGCGCCGGCTCTTCGCCGCGGAGGGGGAGGCGCGTCGCGACGAGCTTGCGATGGCGCTGCTCGAACTGTCCCGGGCCCTGCAAGATGCCGGCCGGGACGACGACGCACTCGCGGCCGCCGAGGAGAGCGTCCGGGTGCTCTCGCCCGCCTTTCTCGCCAGGCCCGCTCGGTTCGCCATCCCGATGCGCACCGTGATCGCCCAGTACGCAGCGCAGGCGCAGCGCCTGCGGCGTCCGCCGGATGAAGCGCTGCTGGCGCCATTGGCGCAAGCGCTGGGAGATCTCGCGCGCGCCGAGGACGCGGGCGAGGACGACGGCCCGTGAGCGCCCGCGACGGCTGCGGGGAGCCCGAGGCGATCAAGCAGGCCATCCGCGCCCGCGCCCGGGAGTGCGGCTTCGATGCGGTGGGGTTCGCCTCGGCCAGGGGCGACCCCGGGGATGGGCGGAATCTGCGCCAGTTCCTGGCCGAGGGGCGGCACGGGGAGATGCGCTGGATGGCGGAGACCGTCGACCGGCGGGTCGATCCCCAGGCGCTGTGGAGCGAGGCACGGACCGTCGTGTGCCTCGGTGTCAACTACGGCCCGGCGGGCGACGCGCTCGCCGTGCACCGGGAGCCGGATCGGGGGGCGATCAGCGTTTATGCCCGGGGCCGCGACTATCACGATATCGTGAAAAGCCGCCTGAAGGCGCTGGCCCGCTGGCTCGTCGAGAGTTGGGCCTGCGACGTGAAGGTTTTCGTCGACACCGCGCCGGTGATGGAGAAGCCTTTGGCGATGCGCGCCGGCCTGGGGTGGATCGGCCGGCACACCAACCTGGTGTCCCGGCGATACGGATCCTGGCTGTTTCTGGGAGAAGTGTTTACCACCATGGAGTTACCGCCCGACGAGGCGGAAACCGACCACTGCGGCTCCTGCGACGCCTGCCGCCGGGCATGCCCGACTGACGCGCTGCGCGAGCCATACCGGATCGATCCGCGCCGATGCATCTCCTACCTGACCATCGAACATGTCGGTGAAATCGACCGGGATCTGGCGGTGCGCTTCGGCAATCGGATCTACGGTTGCGACGATTGTCTGGCCGCATGCCCGTGGAACAAGTTCGCTTCACCGACGTTGATCGACAAGCTCAGGCCGAGAGCTGATCTTGTCGCGCCCCGCCTGTCGTCGCTGCTCGCGCTCGACGACGCGGAATTCGTCACCCGGTTCGCCGGAACCGCCGTGCGCCGCCTTGGCAATGAAAGGTTACGGCGCAATGTCACCATCGCCCGAAACAACGTCGGTCGTGGTGCCGATGCAGCAGCAACCGACGACGCCGCATGGCGTCGCGGAACCGAAGCGTCGACCGCAACCCGCGATGAGCCGCCCGGCTTCCGATCGCCGGACGAGACGGCGCAGCGAAATGCACCCGCCGGGAACCAAAGCACATGCAACGGTTCCCGTGCGCGCCGCGGGTGATCTCGCATCCACCAGAAAGACGCTCCGGCCCCCGGAGGGCGGGGGAGGGGGCCTGCGTACGCTTCCGGTCGGAGGTTACTTGGCTGCCAGAACTCTGGCCAGCTGGCTCAACGCCTCCCGGTGTCTTTCGTTGGGGATCTGCGTGAAGTTGCGAGCCAGCTCCAGGCACATCCTCTGTCGGATCGACAAGTCGTCCTCGGTGCCGTTTCCGTCCAGCCCTTCGAAGAAGTAGCTGACGGGCACGCGGAGCACGCGGGCGATTTCAAAAAGCCGGCCTGCCGAGATGCGATTGATCCCGCGCTCGTACTTGTGAGCCTGCTGGTAGGTTACACCGATGAGGTGCGCCATCTGCTGCTGGCTGAGCCCCAGCATGACGCGTCGCTCGCGGATGCGGCTGCCGACATAGCGGTCCACGTCCGTCCCCTTGTTGGTGGCTCTGCTCAGATCTTCGTCTAACGGCACCATGTCGTTCGATCTCCATTCAAGAAGGCGATCGTGAATTTCCAACACACCACACGGACGCTACGTCACCGGTCTATCCACGATCACTACCGGCCCTCCCAAGGCGATCATCTTCTGCCATTTTTGCCGCAACGCGACCCGACATTATTGGGCACCGCCATTGCGTCAGGCTCTTCTCTCACCATCAGGTAACAGCGCCGGTTGAGAATAACAAGCAGCTTCACATCTCATAAGACCCGGCCGAAACTATAACACGAAATGCGAGAAAAAACATAACCACCGCAGATCGACGCAACCACCGCCCAGCGCGCCACTTTTGCGGCTTTCGAGCCACACTTTAGCCTTTATCGCGAACGGCGAATCGGCGTGCGGCGGCGGTGCGTAACCCCCTTGCAGGGAGAAAACGTCGCCGGATACGCACAAGAACGTGCACCTTGTGCACGCCTTGGGGTTGGGGGGGCATGGACGTGAACCGACCGGGGCAGGCGAAACCCGGAGCCCTGCCGGGCAATCGGGCAGCGCACCAATTCAACCCGCTGCCACAGCGGGGCAGCGGCGACCGTCGGCTATTTGTTGTTCTGTCGCGCGACCATTTCGTCGAGCTGCTTCTGAATATGGTTCAGGCGGGAGCGCAGCTCCTCGATCTGGGCATTGGCGACCCGCGACCGAGCGTCCGAGTCCCGTTCCGCGAGGCCGGTGCCGGAGGGGCTGCTCCCCTGGTCGTCACCGTAGAACGGTGTCAGCATGCGCATCGCCCGTTCGAAGATGGCGATCTGCTGTTTGCTCATTTCTTCGAACGAGGCAAAAGGCATGAGGCCGTCGAAGGCGGAGCGCAGGTAGTCGCGCATCTGTTCCTGGTTCCGCGCGAACGCTTGCATCGCATGCTCCAGATACCGGGGCACCACCACCTGCAGGCTGTCGCCGTAAAAGCTGATGAGGTGCCGCAGGAAGCTCACCGGCAGCATGCTCTGACCCTTCGCCTCTTCTTCGACGATGATGTGGGTCAGCACGGAGCGGGTGATATCCTCGCCCGTCTTGGCATCGTAAACGGCGAATTCAGCCCCGGCCTTGACCAACTGCGCGAGGTAATCAAGGGTGACGTAGCAACTGGTTGCCGTATTGTACAGCCGCCGGTTCGCGTACTTCTTAATCGTGATCGGACTGCGCTCGGTCGCACCGAGCGATCCGGCTTCGGATCCGTCGTGCATGATGAATCGCCTTAGCCCGTCCCAGGGGCGGCCAATACCGGCAGAGTATCCGCCAAAACATGCTGCGATGCAATAACAGGATTTGCGTTCGGGATCCAATCCCGTCAATGCGTTCGCCAGGGTGGATGGACGCCCCGGGCACGGGGCCCGCACCGGCAGCAGATGGGTCTTCGCGACTGCGACAGCGGCCTTTATTCCGATCTGGAAAGCCGGTACATCTGCTATGGACTCTGTCGATGGCAGGGGCAACCGTCGCGAACGGTGTGATCGCGTCGTCGTCCGGCGCCGCCGACCGCCGCAGCGCGGCAGTTCGGATCAAGGGGAAAAACAACATGTCGATCAAGCAGGTCGGAGTGATCGGGACGGGTGCTATGGGTCTCGGAATCACCCAAGTGTGCGCCCAGTCCGGGTTCGCGGTAACCGCCGTCAAGGCGACGCCCGGCTCGTGGGAACGGGCCAAGGCGACCATCGAAGGCGGACTGGCCAAGGCCGTCGAGCGCGGCAAGCTGGCCGCCGAGGACCGGGACAAGACGCTGTCGCTCATCACGTTTTCGGCGGACGAGCACGCCGTCGCCGGCTGCGACCTGGTGATCGAGTCCATCATCGAGGACCTGGAGACGAAGAAGGCACTGTTCCGACGCCTGGAGCACGTCTGCCGGCCGGACGCGATTCTCGCCACCAACACCTCGACATTGTCGGTGACCGCGATGATGGCGGTCTGCAAGCACCGTGACCGCATCGCGGGACTGCACTTCTTCAATCCGGCGCCGGTGATGAAGCTGGTGGAGATCATCCACGCCTTCGAGACCTCGGATGGGACCATCGAGGCCCTCGACGTGTTCTGCAAGGCGATCGGCAAGGACCCGGTGATCGTCCAGGACACGACGGGCTTCATCGTCAACCGCCTGCTCACCCCGTACATGCTGAACGCCATCCGCATGCTGGAGCGGGGCACCGGCACGATCGAGAGCATCGACCACGCGATGAAGTCGGGTGCGGCACATCCCATGGGCCCGTTCGAACTCGCCGACTACATCGGTCTCGACGTGGTCGAGGCGATGGCCCACAACATCTTCGAGGATGTCCGGGCGGAACACCACGCACCGCCGCACACGCTGACCCGCCTGGTGCAGCTGGGCTACCTGGGCCGGAAGACCGGCAAGGGCTTCTACGACTATTCGAAGAAGCCGGCGGTGCAGAATCCGGCCCTGATGCGTCCGGTGGTCTGAGGCGCACGGCCCCCAGGCCCGACAAGGCCCCGTCGACGGGCCGGACCCGATGGCGTCCCTCCCGGCGGGCCGGGGGCCCGCCGACCGGCCGTCCCCGGCGGGCCGGGTGCCCGCCGACCGGCCGTTCCCGACAGGCGCACCCATGCGCCTGCGGGCGACGGCGATCGGAGCCACGGCGATCGTGCTGTGGTCGACGCTGGCGCTGCTGACGACCGCCACCGGCGCCGTTCCGCCGTTCCAGCTCACCGCACTGACCTTCTCCATCGCGTTTGCCGCAGCCGTGTCGGTCTCGTTGGTGCGCTGGCTGCGCTCGGGAGGAGGGGCGCGCGGCGCCAGCCTCGTTCGCTGGTTCCGCTGGCCGTGGCGGGCCTGGGCGCTCGGCGTCGGCGGCCTGTTCGGCTACCACAGCTTCTACTTTCTCGCCCTGCGCAGTGCCCCGCCGGCCAAGGCGAACCTGCTCAACTATCTGTGGCCGTTGCTGATCGTGCTGTTTGCAGCCCTGCTGCCCGGCGAGCGGCTGCGCTGGTGGCACGTCTGCGGAGCGCTGGCCGGGCTCGCCGGCACGATTCTGCTGGTCGGGGGTGGAAGCCTCGCCTTTCCCGTCGAATACGCCACCGGTTACGTCGCGGCACTCGCCTGTGCGGTCATCTGGGCCGCCTATTCGGTGCTCAGCCGGCGACTGGCGCACGTGCCGACCGAAGCGGTGGGTGCCTTCTGCGGCGCCACGGCGCTGCTCGCCGCGGGCGCGCACCTGGCGTTCGAGTGGACCGTGTGGCCGCAGGGCGGGCAGTGGCTGGCGGTGGCGGCGATGGGCGCAGGCCCGGTCGGACTCGCCTTCTTCGCCTGGGACGTGGGGATGAAGCGCGGCGATATCCGGGTGCTGGGCGCGTGCGCCTACCTGACGCCGCTGCTGTCCACCGGCCTGCTGGTGCTGTTCGGTCGGGCAGAGCCCGGCTGGCTATTGTTCGGCGCCGGCCTGCTGATCTCCGGCGGTGCGGTGCTCGCATCGCGGGAGCTGTGGCAGCCTCGCTGACCCGGTTTTACCCCCGTTTGCGGTATATCTGTGTCGCACCCCGGCGGTCCGCGTCGCCGCCTCCCCGCCGTCCCACCACCCAATCCTTTCGGGATTGTCACAAATGGGGGTTTGCAGCGAACCTAGGGTGGTGGTACTTATCTCGCCACACGCAAGTTTTGTGCTGCGCCGCAACATCTGGACTTGCGGCCAACAGTTCTGGTAAGGATGTCCCGCCGCGGGACACCCGGCACTCGCATCCCCTCACTGACCAGCGGAAGGTCCCATGGATCACCTCGACGTTCTGGAAAGCAGGACGATCTACATCCTGCGTGAGGCGTTCAACAAAATCGACAAGCTGGCCATGTTGTGGTCGATCGGTAAGGATTCCAACGTGATGCTGTGGTGCGCCCGCAAGGCGTTCTTCGGCCATGTGCCTTTCCCTTTGCTCAACATCGACACCGAAAAGAAGTTTCCGGAGGTCTACGAGTTCCGGGATCGCTACATCAAGGAATGGAACCTGGAGTGCATCCGCGGCTTCTGCCCGCCGGTGGAGCAGATGGATCCGAGCCTGCCGCCGGCCGCGCGCTCTGCGGCGCGCAAGACCGCCGGCCTGAAGGAAATGCTCGCCAAGCACCAGTTCAGCGGGCTGATCGCCGGCATCCGGCGCGATGAGGAAGGAACCCGCGCCAAGGAGCGCGTTTTCAGCCCGCGCGGCGAGGGCAACACCTGGAACTTCCGCGACCAGCCGCCGGAGTTCTGGGACCAGTTCAACACCGATTTCGCGCCGGGCACGCACATCCGGATCCATCCGCTGCTGCACTGGACCGAGCTCGACATCTGGTACTACACCAAGCGGGAGAACATTCCGCTGATCAATCTCTACTTCGCCAAGAACGGCAAGCGGTACCGCTCGCTGGGCGATAAGGACATCACCTTCCCGATCGACTCCGACGCCGACACGATCGACAAGATCATCGACGAGCTTCGGCACACGAAGGTTGCGGAGCGCGCCGGGCGGGCTATGGACCACGAAGCCGAGGACAGCTTCGAGCGCCTGCGCGCCGAAGGCTACATGTAGGCCGAGGGAGCGATTTCATGGACACCGGGATAAGCAAAGTCGCCGAGCCGGCGATTCAGACCACGCTGCCGCTGAAGATCGTCATCGTCGGCCACGTGGATCATGGCAAGTCGACCCTCGTGGGCCGGCTGTTCCACGACACCGGATCGCTGCCGGAAGGCAAGGTCGAGGCGGTGCGCGCCATGTCGGAAAAGCGCGGCATGCCGTTCGAGTGGGCGTTCCTGCTCGACGCGTTGCAGGCGGAGCGCGACCAGGGCATCACCATCGACATCTCGCAGATCTTCTTCCGCACCGAGGTGCGCAACTATGTTCTCATCGACGCCCCCGGCCACCGGGAGTTCGTCAAGAACATGGTCACCGGGGCTGCGCAGGCGGACGCCGCGGTTCTCGTCGTGGACGGGCGCGATGGCATGCAGGAGCAGACGCGCCGGCATGCCTATCTGCTTCACCTGCTGGGCATCCACCAGATCGTCGTCGCCATCAACAAGATGGATCTGGTCAACTACTCCGAGACCCGCTTCCAGGAGGTGGGGACCGAGGTGCGCGCTTACCTGGCCGACCTGGGGATCGATCTGCAGCACACGATCATGATCCCGGTGGTCGCCCGCGACGGCGACAACATCGTCGCCCGCTCCGCCCACTTGCCGTGGTACGACGGCCCGACGCTGGCGGGTGCGCTGGACGAATTGCAGCCACCGGTCACTTCGCTGGAGTTGCCGCTGCGCATGCCGGTGCAGGACGTCTACAAGTTCGACGACCGGCGGATCGTCGCCGGGCGGATCGAGAGCGGCCACCTGCAGAAGGGCGATACCATCCTGTTCTCGCCCTCGAACAAGAGGGCGCGCGTCGCTTCGATCGAGTCCTGGGGTGTCAGGACCCCGGTGATGGCGACCCGGGCCGGCCAGTCGGTCGGCTTCACCCTCGACGAGCAGATCTTCGTCGAGCGCGGCGAGATCGCCAGCCTCGAGAGCAACCCGCCGATGCTCTCCAACGTCTTCCGCGGCCGGATCTTCTGGCTCGGCCGGGAGCCGCTGGTGGCCGGCGCGCGGCTGAAGATGAAGCTGTGCACCGGCGAGTACCAGGTCGAGGTGGAGAAGATCGAACGGGTCATCGACACCCAGGATCTGGGCTCCAACGAACAGGCGTACGTGGAGCGCAACGCCATTGCCGAAGTGGTGATGCGCTCGCGCCGGACCATCGCGCTCGATCCGTTCGACCACAACCAGTTCACCGGTCGCTTCGTGCTGGTGGAGAACTACGACATCGTCGGCGGCGGCCTGATCAACATGGACGGCTATGCCGACCAGCGGCAGACCAACCGGATCAAGTCGACCAACATCTTCAAGGTCGAGCACCGGGTACCGATCGAGGAGCGGTGGAAGGTCAACGGCCACAAGGGCGGCATCCTGTGGATGACCGGCCTTTCGGGCGCCGGCAAGTCGACCCTGGCGTTCTCGCTGGAGCAGCATCTGTTCCGCAAGGGCTACCTGGTCTATGTGCTGGACGGCGACAACGTCCGCCACGGCCTGTGCTCGGATCTCGGCTTTTCGCCGCAGGACCGCGTCGAGAACATCCGCCGGGTAGGCCACGCCGCCGGTCTGTTCGCGCGCGCCGGCTTCCTGGTGCTGACGGCGTTCATCTCGCCCTACCGGGCCGACCGGGACCGGGTGCGGGCGATGGGGCCGGACATCTTCCACGAAATCCACATCGACGCCGATCTGCGCACCTGCGAAACCCGGGACCCGAAGGGGCTGTACAAGAAGGCGCGCAAGGGCGAGATTCACGAGTTCACCGGCGTTTCGGCACCGTACGAGCCGCCGACCCGGCCGGAAATGCGTGTCGATACCGCCGTGCACTCGATCGAGGAGTGCCTGGCGCAGCTCGACGAATACGTCTCGTCCAACTTCGCCCTGGTCAGTCGATGAAGGGACACTCGACGAGAGGGCAACCGATGAAGGAGATCGCGTGGTCCATCCCGTCATTCTGTCCGGCGGCGCCGGCACCCGTCTCTGGCCGCTGTCCCGGGCACTGAAGCCGAAGCAGCTGCTGCCGCTCGTCTCCGAGCGCAGCATGCTGCAGGAAACGCTCCTGCGGGTGGGCGGCGAAGGCTTCGCCGCCCCACTCGTCGTCTGTAACGAGCAGCACCGGTTCCTGATCGCCGAGCAGCTGCGCGAACTCGACATCACCCCGCGGGCGATCGTGCTCGAGCCGGAAGGCCGCAACACGGCGCCGGCGGCCGTGGTGGCCGCCCTGCTGCTGTCGGAGGTCGATCCGGACGCGGTGATGGCGCTGTTGCCGTCCGACCACGTGGTGGCGGCGCCGGAGCGCTTCCGCGCCGCCCTCGACGTCGCCGTCCGTGCCGCTGCCGACGGCGCCCTGGTCACCTTCGGCATCCCGCCGGAACGTCCCGAGACCGGCTACGGCTACATTCGACGCGGCCCCGCGTGGGACGGCCTCGCGGGCTGCTGGCATATCGACCGCTTCGTCGAGAAACCCGACGCGACCACGGCGGAAGCCTATCTGGCGTCCGGCGAGTACGCCTGGAACAGCGGCATGTTCGTGCTGCCGGTGCGCAGCCTGCTGGCGGAGATCGAGCGCCTGCAGCCGGCGATGCTGGAGCACTGCCGCGAGGCGGTCGCGGGTGCGGTCGTCGACCTGGATTTCCTGCGTCTGGCGAAGGCGCCGTTCCTGGCGTCGCCGTCCATCTCCATCGATTGCGCGGTGATGGAGCACACCGACAAGGGGGCGATCGTCGCCGCCGAAATGGGCTGGAACGACGTGGGTTCCTGGTCGGCGCTGTGGGACATCAGCCCGCGTGACGACTCCGGCAACGTTCTCGTCGGCGATTCCATCGTCCTCGACGCGAAGGACTGCTACGTGCGCGGCGACGGCAATCTGGTCGCCGCCATCGGCGTCGAGGGGCTGGTGATCGTCGCCACCGACGACGTGGTTCTGGTGGTGCCGCGCGAGCGCGCCCAGGACGTGAAGAAGATCGTCGAGCAGGTGGAGAAGGCCGGCCGCACCGAGCACTACGTGCACACGCAGGTGTTCCGCCCCTGGGGCTGGTATCGCAGCATCCAGGACGGCCCGCGCTTCCAGGTGAAGGAGATCGTGGTCACTCCCGGGCAGCGGCTCAGCCAGCAGCTGCACCACCACCGGGCGGAGCACTGGATCGTCGTCAGCGGCACGGCGAAGGTCTCGCGCGGCAACGAGAGCTTCTACGTCACCGAGAACCAGTCCACCTACATCCCGCACAACACGCGGCACTGCCTGGAGAACCCGGGCAAGATCCCGCTCCGGATGATCGAGGTGCAGTCGGGCCCCTATCTCGGCGAGGACGACATCATCCGCTACGACGACGTCTACGGCCGCGTCCCCGCTGCCGAGTAGGCGGAAGGGCGCCGACGCGTCCGCGCCGGATCGGTCGCCGCGGATCACGTCTCCGCGGCGACGTCCGGCTGCGAGGCGATGTCGGCGAGCAGCCCCTCGCCCCAGGCGCGAGCGAGCATGACGCCGCCGGGCTTCGTCGGGCGGCCTCGTGCAGCACGAGAATGGGCCGAAGCGGTCATCGTCTGACGGCGACGGTATGAAACGGCGATCAGTCAGGCCGGACGATCCAACCGGATCGCCGTGGGCCCCTTGGCCGTGGCGATCGCAAGCCGGATCATTTCCGTACTCTCGGCGCTTTGATAAGCTTGCAGCCATGTCAAAGCTTCGGTATCGCCCGGCGCATCACCGGTTGTTCGATCCCACCGCATTCCCAGCTGGAGTCCCGTGATGCAAGAGCGCGACCTGGATCGTCCCCACGGCGTCTACGCCGCGGTGCTTACCCCCTTCGACGACGACGAGGCGCCCGATCCCGGGGCACTGGCGCTGCACTGCCGCTGGCTGCTCGGCAACGGCTGCGACGGACTGTCGGTGCTGGGGACCACCGGGGAAGCGAATTCGCTCTCGGTTGACGAACGCCTGGCCCTGCTGGAGCGCCTGGTGGACGACGGCATACCGGCGCCGGTGCTGCTGCCCGGCACCGGATGCTGCGCGCTGCCCGATACGGTGCGGCTCACCCGCCGTGCGGTGGAGCTGGGATGCCCCGGCGTGCTGATGCTGCCGCCGTTCTACTATAAGGGTGTGAGCGAGGACGGGCTGTTTGCCGCATTCTCGGACGTGATCGAGCGGGTGGGCGATGCAGCCTTGCGCATCTATCTCTACCACTTCCCGCAGATGTCCGGCGTGCCGCTGCCGGCGGCGCTGATCGAGCGGCTGCTGGCCCGCTATCCGCAGACGATCGCCGGCATCAAGGACAGTTCGGGGGACATCGGCAACATGCTGGCCAACGCCGCCCGCTTCCCCGGCCTCGGCGTGTTCAGCGGTTCGGACGAGCTGCTGCTGCCGCTGCTGCGCGGCGGCGGTGCCGGCTGCATCACCGGCGTGAGCAACGTCGCCGCATTCCTTGCCCGGACGGTGGATCAGGGCTGGCGGCAGGGGGACGCGGACGCGGCGGAGGCGGCGCAGGCGCGGCTGACGGAGGTGCGGCAGGCGTTCCTGTCCTTCCCCCTGTCGGCGGCGCTGAAGGAGACGCTGGCCCGGCACACCGGCCGAGGCCGCTGGCGCCGGCTGCGCCCGCCGCTGCTGCCGTTGAACGCGACCGACGCGGATACGCTGGCGGAGCGGCTGTCCGCGATCGCGTTCACCCCGCCGTCGGTGCCGTGACCGCACTGCAGCGCCTGCAGATCGACGGCGTCGCCGCACCGCTCGTCTTCCGCCGCAGCGCGCGCGCGAGACGGGTTTCGCTGCGGCTGGACGCGGACGGTGGCGCGGTGATCGTCGTGCTGCCACGGCGGGCGCGGCTCGAGGACGGGATCGGGCTCGCCCGCGCGCATGCCGGCTGGATCGATGCACAGCTTCGCGCACTGCCTCCGCGGGTTCCGTTCGCCGACGGCGCGGTGCTGCCGGTGCTGGGTCGGCCGCGCACCGTACGCCACGACCCGGCGGCGCCGCGGGGTGTGCGCGAGGACGGCGACGTGCTGCGGGTAGGCGGCCCGGCCGAACGGGTGCCGGCGCGCCTGCTCGTGTGGATGAAGCGCACCGCCGGTGCGGCGATCGAGGAGCGCATCGCCGTCCAGGCGGAGCGTCTCGGCCGGCGCCCGGTTCGGATCGTGCTGCGGGATACCCGGTCCCGTTGGGGATCGTGCTCGGCCGCCGGCACGCTGTCGTTCAGCTGGCGGCTGGTGCTGGCGCCCCCCGTGGTCCTCGACTACGTGGTCGCGCACGAGATGGCGCACCTGGCGGTGCGTGGCCACGGGCCGGAGTTCTGGCGCCTGGCGGGCGATCTTGCCGGCGATCTCGCCGCCGGCCGCGCCTGGCTCAGACGGCACGGCCGCGAGCTGTTCCGCTACGGCTGAAGACGACTTCGGGCGCAAGCTTCGGATAGATCGGCCAGCCGACGGCGCTACCATGCTGACATGACGAACCAGCCCACTTCCCTTTCGGACGACGACCGCTGGCGGGCGGTGATGCAGCGCGATGCCCGGTTCGACCGGGTCTTCGTCTATGCTGTCCGCTCCACCCGCGTCTTCTGCCGGCCCTCCTGCCCGAGCCGTCGGGCCGGGCGCGAGCAGGTGGTGTTCTTCTCCGACCCGGCGGCGGCGCTGGCTGCCGGCTTCCGGCCCTGCCGGCGCTGCCGGCCGGACGCACCGGGCGATGTGGATGCGCGCGTCGAACGCATCGGCCAGGTCTGCCGCGCCATCGAGGAACGGGACGAGGGGGTGCCGACGCTGGCCGAGCTGGCGGAGACGGCGGGAATGAGCGCGAATCACCTGCAGCGCGTGTTCAAGGCGGTGACGGGGGTTTCGCCGCGGCAGTACGCCGATGCCGTGCGGCTGGATAGGCTGAAGCAGTCGCTGCGCGCGGGCGAGCCGGTCGCCTCGGCGCTTTACGGCGCCGGCTACGGCTCGTCGAGCCGGCTGTACGAGAAGGCGCCGTCGGCGCTGGGGATGACGCCCGCGTCCTACGCGCGGGGCGGACGCGGCGCGGAAATCACCTTCGCGCTGGCCGACTGCCCTGCCGACGGCAGCCTCGGGCGCCTGCTGCTGGCGGCGACGGAGCGGGGCATCTGCATGGTTGCGCTCGGCGACGACGACGACGGGCTTGCCTCGATCCTGCGGGCGCACTACCCAGCCGCCGAAATCCGGCGTGACGATGCCGCGCTCGCCACCTGGGTGTCTGCGGTGCTGGCGTTGGTCGAGGGCGAAGGCCCGCACGCCGACCTGCCGCTCGACATCCGCGTGTCCGCCTTCCAAGCGCAGGTGTACGCGCGGTTGCTGGCGATCCCCCGCGGCGAGACCCGCAGCTACCAGCAGATCGCAGCCGAAATCGGCAAGCCCAAGGCGGCGCGCGCGGTCGGCCGGGCGTGCGCCAGCAACCCGGTCTCGCTGATCGTTCCCTGCCACCGCGTCGTCGCCGCCGACGGCAGCCTGCACGGCTACGGTTGGGGCCTTGCACGCAAGCAGGCGCTGCTGGAGCGGGAACGGGGCGTCTGAAGCCGGCCGGGCCAACCTCAATTGCCATCGATTCGCACCCCATCGCGGCATGGTGATGATGAGTATCGTTGCGCCCACGCGAATCGCCCCTCTATAATGCATTCCATCCGCCGAAAAACCTCGACGCTGCGAGGCCGTTCGTCATGCAAACCAGCAACCGTATCCTGGACGATCTGGCGAAGGTGGCGAGCGGAGCCGCTTCGACCGTCGCCGGGATCAAGAACGAAATCGACGCCCTCGTCCGCCAGCGGGTCGAGAAGCTGGTTGCGGACTTCGACCTCGTCCGCCGGGACGAATTCGAGGCGGTCAGTGCGCTGGCGGCCAACGCCCGCGCCGAGCAGGAACGCCTGGAGCAGCGTGTGGCCGCACTGGAAGCGCTGCTGCAGGGCAAGACGGTCGAGGACAACCCGCCTGCTGCCGAGGGCAGCAGCGCCCCGTGATCGCTGAATAACCGGGGAGCACCTACCGATCGAACCGGGACTTCGTCACGCCGTGCGATCGCATCGCCGGACGCATGGCTTGCAGGACGGCCAACCTTCTGGCACGCTACGTTTTGTAGCGCAGCCGGATCTGAGCGCTAGATGTCGAAAACAAGATTGTGCTCAGGAGGCGCGCCGGACCCCGTCCCAATTGCAACTCTCAGCTTTAGCCAGGAGAGGCCGATCATGACCGTCATCCGCATGTCGGACGTCGAACCGGGAAGCCCCCTCGACGTGATCGAGCAGATCGTCGCCGCCAACGATTGGGCATTCGACCGGCCCAACGACGAGGAGATGGCCGTTCAGGTTCCCGGCAAGTGGTGCGACTACAACGTCTTCTGCGCCTGGGACGAGAACGTGGGCGCAGTCCACTTCACCGTCGCCTTCGACACGCGGGTCCCGAAGACGCGGCGCGCCCCCGTCCACGAGCTGCTGGCGCTGATCAACGACAAGATGTGGATGGGCCATTTCGCCATCTGGCAGGACGAGGGGCTGCTCGCCTATCGCCACGCCCTGCCGCTGCGCGGCAGCGGCGGCCCGAGCCTTGAGCAGGTCGAGGACCTGCTGCACAACGCGCTGATCGACTGCGAACGCTTCTACCCGGCCTTCCAGTACGTGGTCTGGGGTGGAAAGTCGGCCGCCGACGCGCTGGCCGCGGCGATGATCGAGTGCGTCGGCGAAGCCTGATCGCGGCCTGACCGTGTCGCAGCCACGTTCACCGGCCGTCGTTCTCGTCGGCTGCGGCAACATGGGGCGCGCCCTGCTGGAGGGGTGGCTCGATCGGGGCGTCCCGGCTTCGGCGATCACCGTCGTCGAGCCCGACCAGGCCCGGCTGGGAGACCTGGCCGGCCGCGGCGTGACGATCGTTCCGGCCGCCGGAGGGGTGGAGCCCTCGGCAGCGCCGGACGTGGTCGTGCTTGCGGTCAAGCCGCAGGTCATGAGCAGTCTGCTGGGCGACTATCGAAGGTTCACCGCCGAAGGCGGCGGCGAGGCGGTCTTCCTGTCGATCGCGGCCGGGCGGACGATCGGCGGCATGGCGGCGATCCTGGGCGACGCGACGCCGATCGTCCGCGCCATGCCGAACACGCCGGCGGCCGTTCGCCGCGGCATCAGTGTCGCCTGCGCCAACCCCGCTGCCGACGCCCATCGCCGGTCGATCTGCGAGACCCTGTTGGCCGCCGTGGGCAGCGTGCTGTGGGTGGACGACGAGGCGCTGCTCGATCCGGTCACCGCCGTCTCCGGCAGTGGCCCGGCCTATGTCTTCCTGCTCGCCGAGTGCCTGGCGGAAGCCGGGCGGGCGGCCGGCCTGCCGCCGGAGCTGGCGGAGCGGCTGGCGCGGGAGACGGTGACCGGTGCCGGCGAGCTGCTGGCCCGCTCCGACCTGCCGCCGGAACAGCTTCGCCGCAACGTCACCAGCCCGGGCGGCACCACCGCCGCGGCGCTGTCGATCCTGGCCGACCCGGCGACCGGTCTCGCGCCGCTGATGTGCCACGCGGTCGCCGCCGCCTCCCGAAGGGCCGGCGAGCTGGCCGGCTGACCGGCCCGGGTGGCCGGTCCAGGTGGTTGGCCCGGGTGGTTGGCCCGGGGGGCGGCCCTCAGATCGCCGCTTCGGTGCGCAGCGGCGCCAGCAGCTCCTGCAGCCTCGCCAAAGCCTTCGCCTCCAGCTGTCGGGCCCGGTCCCGGGAGACGCCGAGCTCCCGGCCGATGGCTTCGAAGGTGTGACGGGCATCGTCCAGGTATCGCTTGCGGATCACCAGCTGCTCGCGCGGGCTGAGTGCGGCCAGCGCCGCGCCCAGCAGCCGCTGCACCCCGGCTTCGTCCGCGAGCTGTTCCGGCGACGGCAGGTCGCAGGCCAGGTGATCGAGAGGGGTGGCGCCGGTCGCCGTCTCCTGATCGAGCGAGGTATCGCGCCCCGTCATCCGCCGGGCCAGCCGTGCCACCTCCGCCGCAGTCGCGTTGAATTGCCGCGCCAGGGCGGCGAGCCTGTCGTCGGCCGTTTCCCCGTCGCCACCCGCCAGATCGTCGGCGAACCGTCGCAGACGCAGGGCCAGCATCCGCTGCGCGTTGCTGGTGCCCAGCCGGACCGCCGACCAGGACTGCAGCACATGCTCCTGGATCGCCTGGCGGATCGGCCACATGGCGTAGGTCGACAGGCGCACGCCCCGTTCCGGATCGAAGCGCCGCACCGCCTGCACCAGCCCCAGCGTGCCCTCCTGGATCAGGTCGTTCATCGGCAGCCCCCAGCCGCGATAGCGTCGGGCGATGGCGATCACGTAGCGCAGGTGGCTGCCGACCAGCCGGCTGAGCGCCTCGCCGTCGCCGGCTTCCACCCGGCGGGCCAGCTCCAGCTCTTCCTCGCGGGCGAGCAGGGGATGCCGCACCGCTTCGGCGACCAGCGGGTTGCGCCCGCGCGCTGCGTTCGATCCTGGTGTCACCGCGATCTCCCACGCCCGAGCGTCGGCGGCCTTTCGGCTGGGCTGCGCCGAACTATCTTACGTTAGAGGATGCGATCTCCCTTTGGTATGGGGATGCGCAGGGGTGGCGGCCAGCCGAAAACCGGGAGGGAGCATGACCGCAGAGGACACCGTGGCCGAACGGCTGGCGCAGGCGGCGCTGGCGCTGGCGCATGAACGCGGGTGGCGGGATCTGTCGCTGGCGGAAGCGGCGATGCGCGCCGGAGTTTCGCTGGCGGACGCCCGGGAGTGTTTCCCGGACAAGGGCGCGCTGCTCGCCTGGCTGATGGGGGCGTCGGATCGGCATGCGCTGGCGCAGGGTCGGGCGGATGCCGAGGAGACGCCCCGCGACCGGCTGTTCGAGGTGCTGATGCGCCGGTTCGATGCGCTGCAGACCCGCAGGGAGGGGCTGGTGGCGATCCTGCGCGGTCTGCCGGGCGACCCGCTGCCGGCGGCCTGCCTGCTGCCCCGGTTCGCCGTCTCCATCGCGTGGATGCTGGAAGCGGCAGGCATCTCCGCATCCGGGCCGCTGGGCACGCTGCGGGTCAACGCCATCGCCGCCGTCTACCTGAGCACGCTGCGCGTCTGGCTCGAGGACGACAGCGCCGACATGGCGCGGACCATGGCCGCCCTCGATTCGGGGTTGCGGCGAATCGAGCAGCTGGGCCGTGGCCTGCCGGGTCCGCTGCGCCGCGCCGCGTTCGGCGAGGCTCCCGTTCCGTTTGCCACCGAGGCGCCGCCGCCCGAGGCGGCCGCGTAGCGGTTGGCGCCCCTCCCGCGAGAAACGCGCAACGATTTTCCTGTCATGCGATCCAGAATCGGCGACGGCGTGCGTTTCGGGGGCTCGGCGGCGTATATTGATTTTCTTTCTTATTCAAGAGGTTACGAATAGGAGCTATGAAAATTAATGTTATTGTGCAGTGCACAAATTTCATTGACGCCCGGGGGATCGTCGGTGATACTCTCCGACCAATGGATGCACGCCGCTCGCCTGTGCGGGTGGGGAAAGGAGATCACGATGGCTACCGGTCCTGAAGCCTTTTTCGATGTAACCAAGATGATGAAGGAATTCGACCCGACCAAGATGGTCGACGAGTTCTCGAAGATGCTGAAGCAGTACAAGCTTCCGGGCATCGACGTCGATTCGGTCGTCGCCAGCCAGAAGAAGAACCTGGAAGCGCTGACCAGCGCCAATCGGGTTGCGTTCGAGGGTCTGCAGGCCGTTGCCAAGCGGCAGGCCGAGATCCTGCAGGAGACGATGAACGAGGCCTCGAAGGCCGTCGACTCCATGTCGAAGGCCGGCTCCCCGCCGGAAATCGCTGCCAAGCAGGCCGAGCTGGCGAAGGGCGCCTTCGAGCGCGCGCTGGGCAACATGAAGGAACTGGCCGACATGGTCGCCAAGTCCAATCAGGAAGCCACCAGCACGATCAACACGCGGATTTCCGCGACGCTGGACGAGATCAAGGAACTGGCGCTGAAGATGAAGCTGCCGGCCGCCTAAGGCTCGACGAAAACGATGGAGGACGGCCGCTCCCTTCGTCCGGTGCGGACGTCCTCCGACGCCTGATGCCGGAACCCACGGCGCACTTCGACGAGACGAGGCGCCGTGGTCCCGGCCGTATCCCGCTACGGCAGCCCTTTGCATGACCGCCGACCTGGATGACTTCGCCCGGATCGACATCCGTGCCGGCACCATCGTCGGCGCCGAGGTCAACGCACAGGCGCGCAAGCCGGCACTGACGCTGCGCATCGACTTCGGGCCCGAACTCGGGATGCGCACCAGTTCGGCGCAGATCACCCGCCACTATCGACCGGAGGAGCTGATCGGCCGCCAGGTCGCCGCGGTCGTCAACTTCGCACCCCGGCAGATCGGCAAGGTCCGCTCCGAGGTGCTGGTCCTGGGCTTTCCCGACGCCGACGGCGAGGTGGTTCTGGTCACGCCGGAGCGCCCGGTTCCGAACGGCGGCCGGCTGTACTGATCGCCGCCCTCGCCGCACCCGTCCCCGTTCCCGTCAACGACTTTCGCCGCGCGGCCCGGGTTCCTCCCCCCGCGGCGCTTCGCAGAACGCGCGCAGCCGGGCCACGTCGTCGATCGCCACACGGCCGCCGCGGGCGGTGACGCCCACCCGCCGTAATGCCCCCATCGCGCGGGACAGGGTCTCCGGGCGCATGCCGAGCCGCTGGGCGACCAGCCCCTTGGCGAACGGCAGCTCGACGGTGGCGGGTCCGGCGGCCTGCGTGCACAGGCGGACCAGGAAGTCGCCCAGCCGCTGCGGGGCGGACTTGACCTGCAGCTGCTCGATCCGTTCCACCAGGTGGCGCATCCGCTTCGACAGGGAGCCCAGCATCAGCAGGGCGATCTGCGGATCGGCCGCCAGCGATGCGGCAAAGCCGCCGCGCCCGATTACCAGCATCGAGGATGCCGCGATCGCCTCGGCGCACACCGGGTAGCGCTGCTGGGCGAACATCGCCGCCTCGGCGAAGGTTTCCCCGGGGGCAACCACCGTGACCAGCGCCTCGGCCCCCTCCTCGGTCAGCCGGTAGAGCTTCACCCAGCCGTCCAGCAGGACGAAGAATTGGTCCGCCTCGTCGCCCTGGACGAACAGAACGGTGCCGTCGTCCACCCGCCGGACGGACGCGTCGGCGAGCAGCGTCCGCAGCGAAGGGTCCGACAGCCCCTGAAACAGAGCCACCCGTCGCAACCGGGCGAAATCGGCTGCGTTGTCCCCCGCTCCCCTTGCCGCTCCCCTTGCCCCTCCCCGATTGCCGCCCGCCGCCACCCGCCGCTCCGTTTCCCGCCGCCCGTCCTCAATTTGATCCTGGTCAAGGCGCAGCGCCAGTCCACGGCTACAGTGCCGGCCGTCCAACAGCCGGAGAAGCGGAGGCACGGTCGAATGTTTTGTTATCAGTGTGAACAGACGGCTCGCGGCACGGGGTGTCAGATCGTCGGTGTCTGTGGCAAGAGTCCCGAGGTTGCGGTGCTGCAGGACCTGCTGCTCGAAGCCACGAAGAAGGTCGCGCATTACGCCCATCGCGCCGGCAAGCAGGGAGTGCGGGACACTGAGGTCGACGGCTTCGTGCTCGATGCCCTGTTCACCACCGTCACCAACGTCAATTTCGATGCCGAGCGCGTCGAGAGGATGATCGAGGCGGCGGCGCAGATGATCGAGCGCGCGCGCCGCCTGTGCGGTAGCGACGGCGCCGACGGCGATGCGCAGCCGCACTGGGTTCCGGCAGCGGATCGGTCGGGGCGCCTCGCCCAGGGCGAAGCGGCGGGCATTCTCCCGCGCACCCGGGCGCTGGGCGCCGACGTGACCAGCCTGCAGGAGCTGATCACCTACGGTCTGAAGGGGGCTGCCGCCTACGCCAGCCACGCGCGCACGCTCGGCCGCGAGGATCCCCTCGTCTACGCCTTCCTGCACGAGGCGCTGGATGCGCTGGACCGGCCGGAGACGGACATATCCGCGCTGCTCGCACTCGCCCTCCGGTGCGGCGAGGTGGGCCTGCAGGTCCTCGAGCTGCTGGACGGGGCGCACACCGGCGCCTACGGTACGCCGGTGCCGACGCCGGTGCTGATGGGGCACGTTCCGGGCAAGGCGATCCTGGTCTCCGGGCACGACCTGGCCGACCTGGAAGCGCTGCTGGAGCAGACGGCCGGGACCGGGATCAACGTCTATACCCACGGCGAGATGCTGCCGGCGCACGGCTATCCCGAGCTCAAGCGGCACCCGCATCTGGCCGGCCACTACGGCGGCGCGTGGATGCTCCAGCGCCGGGAGTTCGACGCCTTTCCGGGCGCGATCCTGATGACCACCAACTGCATTCAGGACCCGGCCCCCACCTACAAGGCCCGTCTGTTCACCAGCGGCCTGGTCGCCTGGCCGGGGGTCACCCACATCGACGATCGCAACTTCGCACCGGTGATCGAAGCAGCACGCGCTGCACCGGGATTTGCCGACGCGTCGCCGGTCCGCCAGCACACGACCGGCTTCGGCCACGGCGCGGTGCTCTCGGTGGCGGGGCCGGTGGTGGACGCGGTGAAGAGCGGCGCGGTGCGCCGGTTCGTTCTCATCGGCGGCTGCGACGGCGCCGAAACCGGCCGCAACTACTATACCGAACTGGCCGAACGGCTGCCGTCGGACTCGATCGTGCTCACCCTGGGCTGTGGCAAGTTCCGCGTCGTCGGCTCGGATCTGGGAACCGTGGCGGGTCTGCCGCGGCTGCTCGACATGGGGCAGTGCAACGACGCGTTCTCGGCGATCAAGGTGGCGGGCGCGCTGGCGGATGCGTTCGGCTGCGGGGTCAACGATCTGCCGCTGTCGCTGGTGGTCTCGTGGTACGAGCAGAAGGCGGTCCTGGTGCTGCTCACTCTGCTGCACCTGGGCATCCGCAACATCCGCCTCGGCCCGAAGCTGCCGGCGTTCGTCACGCCTGCGGTGCTGGGCGTGCTGGTGGAGAAGTTCGGAGTCCGGCCGATCGGCACGGTCGAGGACGATCTCGCGGAGATGATCGCCGCCTGAGGCATTCGCCCGGCGGACGTCGAAAGCGGGGGTGCGGTCGGCGAGACCGTCGCCGCACCCCCGATACCGAGTGAGAGCCTACTGCGCCAGCGACTTGCCGGTGGCGCCCAGGTCCGTGAACGCCTCGCTGAGGCGATTCACCAGTCCGACCTCGGCGTCGCGCAGCCACTTGCGCGGGTCGTAGTACTTCTTGAACGGCGTGCCGTCCTCCGGGTCGATCTGGTACTTGAACGCCTTCGGGTGCGAGTCGACGAACTTGCCGACCGGCTCGGAGAAGGCGAACTGGGTGTCGGTGTCGATGTTCATCTTGAACACGCCGTAGCCGACCGCCTCGGTGATCTGCGCCTTCTCGGAACCCGAGCCGCCGTGGAACACCAGGTTCAGCGGGTTCGGACCGGTGTTGTGGCGGCGCGAGACCAGATCCTGCGAGTTCTTCAGGATCTCGGGGCGGAGCTTGACGTTGCCCGGCTTGTAGACGCCGTGCACGTTGCCGAACGAGGCGGCGACGGAGAACATGCCGATTTCCGCCAGCTTGTCGAAGGCCTGCAGCACGTCTTCCGGCTGGGTGTAGAGCTTGGAGTTGTCCGCGCCTTCCTCGAGATCGGAGCCGACGCCGTCCTCTTCACCGCCGGTGACGCCGAGTTCGATCTCCAGGTTCATGCCCATCTTCGCCATGCGCTGCAGGATGCGGGCGCACTCGTTCAGGTTCCAGTCGATCGGCTCTTCCGACAGGTCCAGCATGTGCGAGCTGTACAGCGGCTTGCCGGTCTCCTTGTAGAACGCCTCGCCGTGGTCCAGCAGGCTCTCGACCCACGGGATCAGCTTCTTGTTGGCGTGGTCGGTGTGAAGGACGACGCAGACGCCGTAGTGCTCGGCCATCATGTGCACGTGCCGGGCGGCGGAGACCGCACCCAGCACCTTGGCCAGGCTGCCGTTCGGGAAGCCCTGTCCGGCATAGAACTGGGCGCCGCCGTTCGACAGCTGGATGATCACGTCCGACTTGTTCTTGGCCGCCGCCTCGAGCACCGCGTTGACGGTGTTGGTGCCGGTGACGTTGACCGCCGGCAGCGCGTATTGGTTTTCCTTGCAGGCGGTGACCAGCGTCTTGTACTCCTCGCCGGTGACGACGCCCGGCTTCAACTTCGGTGTGCTCATTGCATTCTCCTCCGTGGACGGGAAGGGCGACCTCGTCCGTCCTTGGTTATTCGATGTCCCTGTCGATACGAGATGGCCGCGCCGTCCCTGCGACGCAAACCGTATAGCAGCTTGCTGCGTCCGCGTGGACTCGAACCGCTGCCGACGATCGCGAATCCCGACTTTACCGGCGGTGCGGTGGCGAGTGAACGGAACGACGACCCGGTCATCGCCGGTCGGCGCGCCGGCGACGTCCGGCTCCAGGTGAACCGGGCGCCGTTCGATCAGCTTTGGGATGCTGGAGCAATATCCGATCAAGCGGAAACGCTGGATCGGAATCACTCGCTTCAAAAAAATCAAACAATTGGAGCACGACCGTTTGATCAGATCGGTACGATCCGATCAAACCGTGCTCTAGACATGCAACGAAGTGCGGAGTGATACGTTCGGCTTGGATGCGAGGAGGATCCGAGCGATGTCGTACACATCAAGGGCGGAGCAGCGGTTCCTGTCGGCGGACGAACGCGGGCTTGTCGCAAAAAGTCATCACCCGGCGTTGCGCGAGCTCGCCGAGACCGAACTGCAGGCGCTGATCACCCTGCTGCGCGAGCGGCGCGACCGGGCCGGCGACATTGCGCATCGGCAGCGCCGGGAGATGCGCGGCAAGGCGCACCCGGCCGGAGCGCAATCGGCCAGCGACGACGCCGGTACGCGGATGAAGAAGCAGGTTCTCGCGGCGGCGCTGAAGCGCGCGAACAAGGAGCGGGAGCGGCGGCGCGTCGCCACAGCGCGCGAAAGCCAGATGGCTTCGGCGCGCCGGGCGCTGGCGCTGAAGCGGGCCGCCGCCGGCCGGTCACACCGGCCTGACGCGGGCAGCACGGCCGGCGAGGGCATGCACGCCAACCCGAACGAGCGGGCGCCCGATCTCACCCGGCCGATGGAAGTCGGCCGCGTCTCGCAGTTCGTCAGGGATGCACAGGCGCGGCGCGACTCCCGATAGGCGACAGGCGAGGCGGAACCCGGCCGCCTACTCGAGGCCGAGCACGTCGCGCATCGAGTAGACGCCGGGCGGGCGGCCGGCGCACCACAGTGCTGCGCGGACGGCGCCGCGGGCGAAGACGGTGCGCGACGAAGCGCGGTGGGTGAGTTCGATGCGCTCGCCCTCGGCGGCGAAGATCACGGTGTGCTCACCGACGACGTCGCCGCCGCGCAGGGTGGCGAACCCGATCGCTCCCGCCGGCCGCGGACCGGTCTGGCCGTCACGCACTCGCACCGCCGCGTCCGCCAGCGCGACGCCGCGTCCTTCGGCGGCGGCGTTGCCGAGGGCAAGAGCAGTGCCCGACGGCGCATCCACCTTGTGCCGGTGGTGCATCTCGACGATTTCGATGTCGTAGTCCGGGCCCAGGAGCTCGGCGACCCGGCGGGTGAGACCCAGCAGCAGGGTGACGCCGACGCTCATGTTTGCCGCCACCACCACCGGCACGGTCCGGCCGGCGTGCGCGAGTGCGTCGCGGTGCACGGCCTCCAGACCGGTGGTGCCGACGACGAGCGCGGTCGCCTGTTCGGCGGCAAGACGGGCGTGTTCGAGCACGCTCGCGGGTGCCGTGAAGTCGATCACCACGTCGGAGGCCGCAAACAGCGCTGCCGGATCGTCGCCCGCCACCACGCCCACGGCGGAGGTCCCGGCGAGCGTGCCCAGGTCAACCCCGACCGCCCCGTGTCCCGGCCGGTCGATGCCGCCGGCGAGGCTGGCGCCGTCGGTCGCCAGAACCGTCTGCAGCAGCATCCGCCCCATCCGGCCGGCACAGCCGGCAATCCCGATCCGCATCGGCTACTCCCGCAGGTCCTGCCACAGTTCCTTGACCTTGGCGAAGAAGCCGTGGCTCTCCGGGCTGGTCTTCTCGTCGCTGCCGTCGTCGGCGAATTCCTGCAGCAGCCGGCGCTGCTTGTCGGTCAGGTTGACCGGCGTCTCGACCATCGCTTCCACGTACATGTCGCCGCGCCCCGCGCTGCGCAGGATGGTCATCCCCTTGCCGCGCAGCCGGAAGTTCTCGCCCGCCTGGGTGCCGGACGGAATGCTGATCCGCGCCCGCTCACCGTTGACGGTCGGCACCTCGATGGTGCCGCCCAGGGCCGCGGTGGTCATCGGCAGCGGCACCCGGCAGTGGATGTCGGCGCCGTCGCGGCGGAAGAACCGATGCGGGGCGACGGTAACGAAGATGTAGAGATCGCCCGGCAGGCCGCCGCGCACGCCGGCTTCCCCCTCGCCGGACAGACGGATGCGCGTCCCGTCCTCGACACCGGCGGGGACGCTGACCTGCAGCGTCTTCTCCTTCTGCACCCGGCCGTGGCCGTTGCACGACCGGCAGGGGTCGCGGATCATCTGGCCGGTCCCGCCGCAGGTGGGGCAGGTGCGCTCGACGGTGAAGAAACCCGACTGGGCGCGGACCCGGCCGGCGCCGCGGCAGGTGCTGCAGGTTTCCGGCGCCGCACCGCCGGCCGCACCCGTTCCCTTGCAGGCGTCGCAGCGGACGGCGGTCGGCACCCGCAGCGTCGGCTTGCAGCCGGCGAACGCGTCTTCCAGGCTGATTTCCAGATTGTAGCGCAGGTCGGCGCCGCGGCCGGCGGCGCGCCCGCCTCCGCGTCGGCCGCCGCCGCCGACGAAATCGCCGAACATCTCCTCGAAGATATCGGCGAAGCCGCTGCTGAAGCCGGGGCCGAAGCCTCCGCCGTCGCCGCCGTGCTCGAAGGCGGCATGGCCGAAGCGGTCATAGGCCGCCCGCTTCTGGTCGTCCTTCAGGACTTCGTAGGCTTCGTTGATTTCCTTGAATCGCTGGTCAGCGTCCTTGTCGCCCGGCGCCATGTCCGGGTGATGCTTCATCGCCAGCTGGCGATACGCCTTCTTCAGATCGTCCTTGCTCGCGTCCCGCGCCACCCCGAGAACGCGATAGTAATCTTCCTTCGACATCAATCATCATCCGACGCCAGCAACTCACCAGCACGCACGCCGCCCGGCCCGGCACCGGACCGGGCGGCGCTCCGACGCCACCGTGGTTCGTTCAGCTGGCCTTCTTGCTCTGTTCCGGATCGACCTCCTCGAACTCGGCATCGACGACGCGCTCGTCGTGCGGCCGGCCGGCGCCGGCGCCGGCGCCGGCACCCGGGCCGCCCGGCCCCTCGCCCTCACCCGGCTGTCCCTGCTGTGCCCGGTACATGGCCTCGCCCAGCTTCATCCGCGCCTGACCCAGAATTTCCGTCTTCTGCGTGATCGCATCCGCGTCGTCACCGTCGAGCACGCCCTTCAGGTCGGAAATGGCCTGTTCGATCGCCTGCTTGTCGGCGGCGGCGATCTTGTCGCCGTACTCCTTCAGGTCCTTCTCGGTGGCATGCAGCATGCCGTCCGCGTGGTTGCGGGCCTCCACCTTGTCGCGTCGGCGCTTGTCTTCCGACGCGTGCAGCTCGGCTTCCTTGACCATCCGCTGGATGTCGGCGTCGCTGAGCCCACCGGACGCCTGGATGCGGATCTGCTGCTCCTTGCCGGTCGCCTTGTCCTTGGCCTGGACGTTGACGATGCCGTTGGCGTCGATGTCGAAGGTGACCTCGATCTGCGGCATGCCGCGCGGTGCCGGCGGGATGCCCACCAGGTCGAACTGCCCCAGGATCTTGTTGTCGGCGGCCATCTCCCGCTCACCCTGGAAGACCCGGATGGTCACCGCCGTCTGGTTGTCGTCGGCGGTGGAGAACACCTGGCTCTTGCGGGTCGGGATCGTGGTGTTGCGGTCGATCAGCCGGGTGAACACGCCGCCCAGCGTCTCGATGCCCAGCGACAGCGGCGTCACGTCGAGCAGCAGGACGTCCTTGACCTCGCCCTTCAGCACGCCCGCCTGGATGGCGGCGCCGATCGCCACCACCTCGTCCGGGTTCACTCCCCGGTGCGGCTCGCGGCCGAAGAACTGCTTCACCTTCTCGAACACCTTCGGCATGCGGGTCATGCCACCGACGAGAACGACCTCGTTGATTTCGGCGGCCGAGAGGCCCGCGTCCTTCAGGGCGTTGCGGCACGGCGCGATCGTCTTCTCGATCAGGTCCTCGACCAGCGCTTCCAGCTTCGCCCGGGTGAGCTTGATGTTCAGGTGCTTCGGCCCGGCCGCGTCGGCGGTGATGAACGGCAGGTTCACCTCCGTCTGCATGGTGGACGACAGCTCGATCTTCGCCTTCTCGGCGGCCTCCTTCAGGCGCTGCAGGGCCAGCCGGTCGTTGCGCAGGTCGATCCCCTGCTCCTTCTTGAACTCGTCGGCCAGGTAGTCGAGGATCCGCTTGTCGAAGTCCTCACCGCCCAGGAACGTATCGCCGTTGGTGGACTTCACCTCGAAGACGCCGTCGCCGATCTCCAGGATCGAAATATCGAACGTGCCGCCGCCCAGGTCGTAGACGGCGATCGTCCCCGATCCCTTCTTCTCCAGCCCGTAGGCGAGCGCGGCGGCGGTGGGTTCGTTGATGATGCGCAGCACTTCCAGGCCGGCGATCTTGCCGGCGTCCTTGGTCGCCTGGCGTTGGCTGTCGTTGAAGTAGGCGGGAACGGTGATCACCGCCTGCTTGACTTCCTCACCCAGGAAACTCTCGGCGGTCTCCTTCATCTTCTGCAGGATGAAGGCGGAAATCTGGCTCGGGCTGTACTTCTTGCCCTGTGCTTCGATCCAGGCGTCGCCGCCGGCCCCGTCGACGATCCGGTAGGGCACCATGCCCTTGTCCTTCTCGGTGATCGGGTCGTTGTAGCGCCGGCCGATGAGCCTCTTGATGGCGAACAGGGTGTTCTCGGGATTGGTCACCGCCTGGCGCTTCGCCGGCTGACCGACCAGCCGCTCGCCCGCTTCGGTGAACGCGACGATCGACGGCGTGGTGCGCGCGCCCTCGGTGTTCTCGATCACCCGGACGTCCTTGCCCTCCATCACCGCGACGCAGGAATTGGTTGTGCCCAGGTCGATGCCGATGACTTTGCTCATGTTACACCTCTCTTGCGGCAGGCCCGCGCGACCCGCCCCGGCGTCGCGAGGGCCCCCATGGTGGACGATGCGTAAGGTTGTGCCCCGGTACGCTCTCTCGGCGCGTTATATATGCGGGGGTCCGGGGGCACGCAACGGGCGGGCCGTCGTTTCGAGCTTCGCCAAAGCCGCGGCGAGCGGCGAATCCCGGCACGGGTGAGGAGCGGCGGCGATGATCGTTTCCGCCAGCTATCGCACCGACATCCCGGCGTTCTACGCCGAGTGGTTCCGGCAGCGGTGGCGGGCAGGCTTCGTGCGGGTGGCGAACCCCTACGGCGGGCCGCCGTCGCGGGTGCCGCTGCGCCCGCCGGAGGTGGACGGCTACGTCTTCTGGACCCGCAATGCCGCGCCGTTCCTGCCGGCGCTGGCCGAGGTGGCGGACGCCGGAGTGCCGTTCGTCGTCCAGTTCACCGTCACCGGCTATCCCCGGCCGCTGGATGCGGCGACGATCGCCCCGGAGCGGGCGATCGAACAGATCGAGGCGATCGTCGGAGCGTTCGGGCCGGGACGTGTGGTCTGGCGGTACGATCCGGTCGTCTGTTCCGATCTGACGCCGCCCGCCCGGCACGCGGAGACGTTCGACCGCCTCGCCGGCGCCCTGGAGGGACTGGTGGACGAAGTGGTGGTCTCCTGGCTGCAGGTCTACCGGAAGACCCGCCGCAACCTGGATGCGGCGGCCCGCGTGCACGACTTCGGCTGGGAGGACCCGCCCGACGAGGCGAAGCGGGCGCTGCTCGGGACGCTGGCGCAACTCGCCCGGGTGCGCGGCATGCGGCTCGGGCTCTGCGATCAGCCGGCGCTGCGCGCGGACGGCGTCGGGGAGGCGCGCTGCATCGATGCCGGGCGGCTGGCGCGGCTGGCCGGCCGGCCGATCGACGCGGCGCTCCGCCCGCACCGCCCCTCCTGCGGCTGCTTCGCGTCGCGCGACATCGGCACCTACGACACCTGCCCGCACGGCTGCGCCTACTGCTACGCCGTCGCCAGCCGCATCGCCGCCAAGCGCCACTTCGCCGCCCATGATCCGGGCGGGGAGTTTCTCAAATAAGACGCCATTCGGGTTAAGTCCCGGGTCTGAGTATAGCCGATCAGGGCCAAGGGATACCCGGGTTACCCATCTTTTCTGCCGATAAATTGCTTGTTAATATTCAATCATTGATTAATTCGCGCAACGATGCGAAGCGGCGTTGTTCGAACAACGGATGCGAAGCGGCGTTGTTCGAACAATGGCAGACGAGGCGCTGGTGAAAGAAAAAAATGACGGGAAAAGTATTCCATCGCGGACCATGAAGCCCTATTTGGTCTAATTATGATATAACGAGGGACCTATACGAGACGCTTTGGTATAGAAAAAGGGGGCTTGATCTTGCCATGATAGGCGATAACATCCGCAAAATCGCATTATGGCAATTAATAGTACGAAATCCGGGGGGCGTTGTCAGTGACAACGCAGTTGGGGATGCTTCCGAAAATGCGCAGTCATTCGTTCCGATCGAGTGCAGCGACGATCCTGATCGGCTTCGCCGTCGCGATCGTCTTCGTCGGCCTTGCGCGCCCCTCGCTGGCGCAGACCGCTCCGGCGGTGTCGTTCCGGGTCTTCGACGAAGCCGGGGTCCAGCTGGACTACCCTGCGGTCCTGCGGCGCATGAGCAACGGCAAAGGCGGGAACGCCCTGAGTTCCGGCACGGCCGCGCTCCGGAGCAGCAACCGCCTGCGTGCCGTCACGCTCAACAGGGGCTACCCGTTGGCGGGCCTGTTCACCGTGCCGCTCCTGCAGCTTTCCGCCTATCCCCGGCAGGGCATCCTCGTGCACTGGAACACGGTGGCGACCGGCTACTCGCTGTTCCTGCTGGACAACGACGGCGAGGGCTTCTCCCAGACCGAGACGATCAACTTCAACCGCCGCCTTGCGCTCGACATCCGCCGGCAGTTCGAAGCGGCCCTGGCCTCGAAGCTGGGGGGACTGGGGACGGGTGACGTCGCCTACCGGCCGTCCGCCGCCTTCAACACGCTGAAGACGAGTGCCGATGCCTGTTTCGGCCGCCTGGAGACCGCCACCACCGAGTCGACCATGGGAAAGATCGGCCAGTACTGCGCCAACCGGGTGGCGCAGGCGATGACGCGGATGATGCGCGAGTACGGTGTGCAGCGCGCCGCCTGGCTGGGCGACCGCGCCCGCTGGGGGGTGACCATCGAGCCGACCACGCTCGCCGCCGACATGGCGAAGATCGACGATCTGGTGGCGCTGTTCGACCCGCAGCATCGCTGGCTGCGCATCGCCATGGTCGGCGGCGGTGGCGACAACCTGGAGCTGATCCGGCAACTCGCCGAGTATGCCGCGGCGCGTGGCGTCCGCACCGTGGGCCAGCTGTTCGACAGCTACGTCCAGGCCGACGTTCCGCTCGACGTGTTCAAGGCGCGGGTCGACCAGGCGCTGGCGGTGCTCGGGCCCAGCATCACTGCCTGGGAGGTCGGCAACGAGGCGAACGGCTCGTGGCTCGGCGACGACGTTCCGGCGAAGATCGAGTACGCGGCGAAGAAGGCGAAGGCGCTCGGCCGCGAGGTGATGCTCACCTTCTACTGGTCGGCGATCGAGGACGAACTGCCGGCGAGCCTGTTCAACTGGATCCTGGACAACGTCACCCAGGCGGTGGTCCAGAACGTCGACAGCATCGCGCTCAGCATCTACGTGGACGACAAGCCGCTCAACTTCTCCTGGGACACGGTGATGACCCGGCTCTCCGACCGGTTCCCGGGCAAGCCGGTGCTGACCGGCGAACTGGGCTTCGAGCCGGCCGGGTTCTTCCATGAGGGTCCCAAGGGCGCGGCGACCGAGGTGGCGGCGAAAGCCTACATCCAGAACCGGTATGCCAGCGCGTTCGCCACCCGGCGCAGCGTCGGAGGCGGTTACTGGTGGACCTATGGCACGGAGATGGCCGGCCGGACGCGCCGCTGGCACGCCCTGCACGACCTCTACTGCGAGGCGTACCCGGCCGCCGGCGTCTGCGGCGGCTGAAGCCGCAGCCGCCGCAGCCTGTGCCGACTTAGGTGTCCTCGTCCAGGCGGGTGCCGGCGACATCGGCGTCGTCCGGTTTCCGATAGGCGGCATCCCGGGCCGGAAATTGAATGACGCCGTCGTCCTCGGCAATCAGCGACGGGCCCTCGTCCGAACCGGCAGCTGCGGCCTTCGCGGGGGCGGCTTCAGGCGCCGGCTCCGGTGCAGATTCCGGGGCGGGCTGGGGGGCGGGTTGGGCGGCGGGTTGGGCGCCCGGCTTCGGCCCGCCGCGGGCGATGCCGACCCGCGCCGGGCGCAGCGTCCGGTCGTGGATCGTGTAGCCGGCCTGCATCACCTGCAGCACCGTGCCGTGCGGCACGGACGGGTCGGGGATCTCGAACAGCGCCTCGTGCACGTGCGGATCGAAAGTCTGGCCGACGGCGGCGATGGGTTTGAGGCCGTGGCGCTCGAAGATCGCCAGCAGTTCCTTCTCCGTCATCTCGACGCCGCTCATCAGCGCATCGAGCGCAGCATCGGCGCGCCGCGCGTCGGGGGATACCGCGGCCAACGCCCGGTTCAGGTTGTCGGCCACCGACAGCAGGTCGCGGGCGAAGCCGGACACCGCGTACTGGGAGGCGTCCTGCCGGTCGCGGGCGGCACGGCGGCGGACGTTCTCCGTCTCCGCCAGCGCCCGCAGGTAATCGTTCTTCAGCCGGGCGACTTCCTCTTCGGCCGCCGCCAGGCGCTGTGCCAGGTCGGCGGCAGCCGCCGCGTCCGTACCGGCCCGTGCGACGGGCTCGGCCGCCGTCGCGCCCGCGGCCCCTGCTGCGTCGTTCACGGCAGCCGGCTCGACGGGTTGGCCCCGCTCGCCTCCCGCCGCCCCGGCGCCCCGAGTGGTGTTCCCTTCCGTTCCGGTCATTGCCGTCCTTCCACTCCGTGCCGCGGTCAGCCGATCAGCCGGCCGACCAGTTTCGCCGTATAATCAACCATCGGGATGATCCGCGCATAGTTCATCCGGGTCGGTCCGATGACCCCGATGGCGCCGATGATCCGTTCCCGGCCGTCGCGATACGGGCTCACGATCATCGAGCAGCCGGTCATGTTGAACAGCGCGTTGCCCGAGCCGATGAAGATCTGCACCCCGTCCGCCCGGTCGACGACCGACAGCAGGTTGACCAGCATCTCCTTGGTTTCCAGGGCGGCGAACAGCGAGCGGATATGCTCCAGCTCGGAGATCGCCTGGACGTCGTCGAGCAGGTGCGCCTGGCCACGGACGATCAGCGAGCCGCCCCGCTCGCCGCCGGCCCAGACGGCGAGCCCGGACGCCACCAACTTGCTCGTCAGTTCGTCCAGCACCGCCGCGTGCTCTTCCAGTTCGGTGAGGATTTCCGCCCGCGCTTCCGTGAGCGTGCGGCCGACCAGCCGCGCCGACAGGAAGTTGGACGCCTCCACCAGCGCCGAAGGCGGCAGGCCGGACGGCATCTCGATGATGCGGTTCTCCACCATGCCGTTCTCGGTCACCAGCACCACCAGCGCCCGGCCGGGGCTGAGGCTGACCAGCTCGATGTGCTTGAGGGCCTGTTCGCTCTTCGGCGCCATCACGAGGCCGGTACAACGGGTGAGCCCCGACAGGGTTTCGGTCGCCCGCTCCAGGAGGCTTTCGACGTTGTTGCCGCTGCCGGCGCACTGCTGCGAGATGGCGCGCCGTTCGTCGTCGCTCATGCTGCCGATGCCGAGCAGGCCGTCGACGAACAGCCGCAGCCCGGCTTCCGTCGGCAGTCGCCCGGCGGACGTGTGCGGAGCGAACAGGAGTCCCGCATCCTCCAGGTCGGCCATGACGTTGCGGATGGTGGCCGGCGACAGCGTGCCGGACAGCCGTTTCGAGAGCGTGCGCGAGCCGATCGGCTCGCCCGTCTCCAGGTAGACGTCGACGATCTGCCGGAAGATTTCGCGCGAACGGTTGTTGAGGTCGACAATCATCGGCGTTGCGCGTGGCCCTTCCACATGGTCGCCCGCCTCGCGGCGACGCAGCGCTGATTTAGTCGCAGGTGGGGGGAGCGTCAACGCGACCGGGTGAAGGGAGCGTCAACGCGACCGGGTGAAAGGCGCGTCAGCGCGACCGGGCGGGGGTGACGCAACCGCGGCAAGCAGCGGCCTTTACGCCGGAAGGCCTGCGCGCTAGCTTGACGCCCCTTTTTCCTGAGCGGTATCCCAGGACATGAGAGCATCCGGCAGGGCCGCAGACAGCCTGCGCGCCATCCATTTCGAGACGAACGTCAGCAAGTATGCCGAGGGCTCCTGCCTGGTGCAGTTCGGTGATACGCATGTGCTGTGCACCGCGTCGGTGGAGCAGCGGGTACCGTCGTGGCTGCGCGACAGCGGCCGTGGCTGGATCACCGCCGAATACGGCATGCTGCCGCGGGCGACGGCCGAGCGGACCGACCGGGAGGCGGCGCGGGGCCGGCAGACCGGCAGGACCCAGGAGATCCAGCGGCTCATCGGCCGCTCGCTGCGCGCCGTCACCGATCTGGAGGCGATGGCGGACATGCAGGTGCGCGTCGACTGCGACGTGCTGCAGGCCGATGGCGGCACCCGCACCGCCTCGATCACCGGCGCCTGGGTGGCGTTGCACCTGGCCTGCCAGCGGCTGGTCAAGCTCGGCCTGCTGGACGAAATCCCGCTCACCGACCACGTCGCCGCCGTCTCCTGCGGGCTCGCCGACGGCGAAGCCCTGCTCGACCTGGACTACCAGGAGGACAGCTCCGCCCAGGCCGACGCCAACTTCGTGCTGACCGGCAGCGGCGCCATCGTCGAGGTTCAGGCCACCGCCGAACAGAAGGCCTTCAGCCAGGAGGCGCTGCTGCAGCTCCTCGCGCTGGCGCGGCGCGGCACCGACGAGCTGGTGCTGATGCAGCGCCGGGTGCTGGGGCTGGAGTAGGGGGCGCCGGCCGATGCGCCGCTTTTCCGGTGACCGGCTGGTGATCGCCAGCCACAACATGGGCAAGGTGCGCGAGATCGGCGACCTGCTGCGGCCGTACGCGGTCGCCTGCGTCTGTGTCGCCGACCTGGGGCTGCCGGAGCCCGAGGAGACCGGCAGCACCTTCGTCGCCAACGCCCTGCTGAAGGCCCATGCCGCGGCGGAAGGCGCGGGCCTGCCGGCGCTGGCCGACGATTCCGGCCTGGTGGTGCCGGCGCTGGGCGGCGCGCCGGGCGTCGTCTCGGCCCGCTGGGCGGGGCCGGGCAAGGACTTCCGCGTCGCCATGCGCCGGGTCGAGGACGAACTGGCGGTGGTGGGCGACGGTGAGGCGCGGGCGCACTTCGCCTGCGTGCTGGCGCTCGCCTGGCCGGACGGCCATGCCGAGACGTTCGAGGGCTTCGTCCACGGCCGCCTCGTGTTTCCGCCGCGCGGCGGGCGCGGCTTCGGCTACGACCCGATCTTCCAGGCGGACGGCCGGACCATCACCTTCGGCGAGATGGATCCGGACGAGAAGCACCGCATCAGCCATCGGGCGGACGCCTTCCGCAAGCTGGTCGCCGCCTGCTTCGCACCCGTCGCGGGATGCTGAGCGCTCCTGCGCCGGCCGATTCGACACAGCCGCTGCATCTCTACGTCCACTGGCCGTTCTGCCGCTCCAAGTGCCCCTACTGCGACTTCAACAGCCACGTGCGCGACGGCATCGACGAGCAGCGCTGGTGCCGTGCCTACCTGGCGGAGCTGGGCCGGGGGGCCGGCGAGACCGCCGGGCGGACGGTCGAAAGCGTGTTCTTCGGCGGCGGCACCCCGTCGCTGATGGATCCGCGCACCGCCGCCGCCGTCCTGGACGGCATCGCCGCCCGCTGGCCGCTCGCCGCCGACCTGGAGGTGACGCTGGAAGCCAACCCGTCCACCGCCGAGCGGCAGCGCTTCCGCGACTTCCGGGCGGCGGGTGTGAACCGGCTGTCGATCGGCGTCCAGTCGCTGGACGATCGGGATCTGCGGGCACTCGGCCGCGGCCATTCGGCAGCCGACGCGCGCAGCGCGATCGCGCTGGCCGCAGCCGTCTTCCCGCGCTTCTCGTTCGACCTGATCTGGGGCCGCCCGGGCCAGCAGCCGGACGCCTGGGAGCGGGAGCTGGAGGACGCGGTGGCGATGGCGGGCGAGCACCTGTCGGCCTACCAGCTGACGATCGAGGCCGGCACCGGGTTCTTCCGCGACGGCGTCGAGGAAGCGGACGAGGACCGGGCCCTGGCGCTCTACGAGATCACGCACCGGGTGTTGGAGGCGGCGGGCCTGCCGGCCTACGAGATCTCCAATCACGCCCGCCCGGGCGGCGCCTGCCGCCACAACCTGGCGGTCTGGAACGGCGCCGACTACCTGGGCATCGGCCCGGGCGCGCACGGCCGGCTCACCGCCGGGGGACGGACGTCGGCGACCCGGGGGATCCGCGCGCCGGAGAAGTGGCTGGCGTCGGTCGAGGAGCGCGGCGGCGGCGACGCCGAGCGGGTGGCGCTGGATGCCCGGCAGCGCCGCGATGAACTGGTTCTGCAGGGCCTGCGGCTCACCACCGGCATCGACCGGCAACGCTTTCGCGCCGCCACCGGCGTCGAGCCGGAAGCAGCGGTCGATGCGGACGCACTGGCGCTGCTGACCGACGCGGGCTGCATCGAGACCGACCGCGGGGGCCTGCGGGCGACCGCCGAGGGCCGGCTGCGCCTGAACGCGCTGCTGGCACTCCTGCTCGCCTGATCGGCGCCGCGGCTGCCGCTCAGCTTCCGGCGGCGAAGCTGCGCGCCGGCTCGCTGATGACCGTAACCCCGCTCCGATCGACGCGCAGGATGGCGAGTCTGCGCTCGGCGACGCCGTCGTCGGTCAGCCGGAACAGGCCGTCGCGGCCGAAGAAGCCGTTCGGGTCGGTGAGCAGCGGATCGGCGAACGGCTGCGCCGCCGAGCCGCGCGCGAGTACGGCGGCCAGCGCCGTGGCATCGTAGGCCAGCGTCGCCAGCCGTGGCGGCGCCTGGCCGAACACCCGCCGGTAGCGAGCCTCGAATTCGTCGCGGTAGCTGGGCGCCGGTGCCGCGAACCAGGCGCCATCGAGGGCCCGCTCGGCTCCGATCCCGGGCTCGTCCCACTTGCCGGTGCCCAGGAGCTGTACCAGCGGCGTGCGGACCCCGACCGTGGACAGCGCCGATGCCAGTCCGCGCAGCTGGGTTCCGCCTTCGGCGAGCAGCAGCGCATCGAAGTTGGGTGGCGCCGGAGAGGGGGCGGCCGGAAAGGGGGCGGCCGGCGAGGGGGGGGGAGGGGCCGGCGTGACGACCAGCGGTGCGCCTTGCGGCGGCGCCCCGGCTCCCGGAGCTGCGGCGAGTGCCTCCTGCGCGGCGGGCGGCGGTTCGCTGATGCCGAGCAGCCGGCGCACCACCGGCGTGAAATCCTGCGTCTTCGGATCATAGAGATCGACGCGCACGACGCTGACGCCGCTGGCGGCAGCCGTCCGGCGCAGGGCGTCGGCGACCGCGGTGCCGTAGGGATTGTCCGGCGCCAGGGCCGCGAACCGTCCGAGCCCGGCGGTGGCCGCGTACTCGACCACCCGCTGCACCTCGGCCTCCGGCATGAAGCCGATCACGTGCACGCCCGGTTCCGCCACCTTGCGGTCGCTGGAGAACGCCACCACCGGTATGCCGGCGCTGGCTGCGACCGGTGCCACGGCGCGGACCGACGGCGCCAGCAGCGGCCCCAGGATCAGCTGTGCGCCGGCGGCGATCGCCTGCCGGGCGGCGTCGGCGGATCCGCCGGAGGTTCCCTTGTCGTCGATCGGCAGCAGCTCGAACCGGCGGTCGGCCAGATCGTGCATCGCCATCTGCGCCGCGTCCGCCATGCCGCGCCCCAGCGTCGCCAGCCGCCCGGAGAGCGGCAGCAGCAGCGCCACCTTCACCGACTGCTCCTGCGGCGCCTGCACCTCGGGTGCGGGGGGAGGCGTCGGCGGGGCCGGGGCGGCGGGCGGTGGGATCGTCGGTTTCGGCTTCGGCGGCAGCGGCTTCGGGGCGGCGGGACGTTCCTCCGCCTGCTCTGGCAAGCCGACGGCGCTTCTGAGAGTATCGCACGACGCGAGGAACAGCGAGGCCGCGACCAGACATGGCGCGAGGGCGAACGAGCGGTGGCGGGCGATCCGGATCAGCATCGAGGGGATCGGCGCCTCCTGCACGCCTGGACCAGGGTGATGGGATTGAAGGTAGTAAAGCGGGCCGGGCGAGTAAATCATTGTTGTCGGAGCAAGTCGCGACCTCGGCCGTCGCTCCCCTGGCGACCGGGCTGTATCTGGTGGCGACGCCGATCGGCAACGCCGCCGACATCTCGCTGCGGGGCCTCGCCGTGCTCGCGGGCGTGGACGTGATCGCCTGCGAGGATACCCGGGTGACCTCCCGGCTGCTGGCGATCCACGGCATCTCCCGGCCGCTGGTGCGCTACGACGAGCATACCGCCGGGGCGAGCGGGGCCGCGCTGCTGCAGCGGATCGCGGCCGGCGAGCGGGTGGCGCTGGTCAGCGACGCCGGCATGCCGCTGATCTCCGATCCGGGCAGCCGGCTGGTGCGCGACTGCATCGAGGCCGGCCTGCCGGTGACCGCCGTTCCCGGCCCTTCGTCGGTGTTGACGGCACTCGCCCTGTCCGGGTTGCCGGCGGAGCGGTTCCTGTTCGCAGGCTTCCTCGGGACGCGGACCGGCGCGCGTCGGCGCCAGCTGGCGGAACTGGCCTTGGTGCCGGCGACGCTGGTGCTGATGGAATCGGCGCAGCGGCTGGCGGCCTCGCTGGCCGACATGCGCGAGGTGCTGGGGGATCGCCCCGCCGCGGTGGCCCGCGAGCTGACCAAGCTGTTCGAGGAGGTGCGCCGCGGCCCACTCGAGGAGCTGGCCGCACACTATCGCGAGGCCGGGCCGCCGAAAGGCGAAGTGACGATCGTCGTCGGTCCGCCGCCGGAGCCGCCGCCGGTGGCAGGAGACGAGGCCGACCGGCTGCTGGCGGACGCGCTCGGCCGGCTGTCGCCGCGCGACGCGGTGGCCGAGGTGGCGGCCGCCACCGGCCTGCCGCGGCGCCTGCTCTACGCCCGGGCGATGGCGATGAAGGACGAGGAGGAATGACCGCGGACGCCGGTGCGTCGGGGGGGCCGGCCCGGGACGGCGACCGGCGGCGGCTGGCGTGGCGGTTCGGCCGGCTGGGCGAGGCGCTGTGCGCCTGGCGGCTGCGGCTGTCGGGCTACCGGGTGATCGCGCGCGACGTGCGCACGCCGGTGGGGGAACTCGACCTGGTCGCCCGTCGCGGCCGGACGGTGGCGTTCGTCGAGGTCAAGGCGCGCCGGCGGATCGATGGCGAGGTGCTGACGACGCGGCAGCGCCGCCGGATCGTCCGCGCCGCCGCCGTCTTTCTCGCCGACCGGCCGGCGCTCGCCGACTGCGACATGCGCTTCGACCTGATGCTGGTCCGCCACCGCCGCCTGGGCCTCGATTTGCCCCGTCATCTGCCCGGCGCGTTCCGCGCCGACGACTGAGCGCGTTCCGCGCCGACGACTGAGCGCGTTCCGCGCCGACGACTGAGCGCGTTCCGCGCCGACGACTGAGGCGGCCGTCAGTCGAGGAACGGGTCGCGCACCATGATCGTGTCGTCACGCTCCGGGCTGGTGGAGAGCAGGTGCACCGGTGCCTCGATCAGCTCCTCGATGCGGCGAATGTACTTCACCGCCGTCGCCGGCAGCGCCGCCCACGAACGCGCACCCCGCGTGCTCACGCTCCACCCCTCCATCACCTCCCACTGGGGCTCGACGCGGCCCTGCCGCACGGAGGAGGCCGGCAGGTGGTCGAGCATCGTGCCGTCCAGCCGGTAGCCGACGCACACCCGCAGCTCCGGCAGTCCGTCGAGCACGTCGAGCTTGGTCAGCGCGATGCCGTGGATGCCGTTGACCTTCACCGCCTGGCGCACGAGCACGGCGTCGAACCAGCCGCAGCGCCGGGCGCGGCCGGTGACGGTGCCGAACTCGTGGCCGCGCTCGCCGAGCAGCCGGCCGGTCTCGTCGGTGAGTTCGGTCGGGAAGGGGCCGGAGCCGACGCGGGTGGTGTACGCCTTGGTGATGCCGAGCACGTAGTTGAGGGCCCCCGGCCCGAGCCCGGAGCCGGCCGCCGCCTGACCCGCCAGCGTATTGGAGGAGGTGACGAACGGATAGGTGCCGTGGTCGATGTCCAGCAGCGTGCCCTGCGCGCCCTCGAACAGAATGCGCCGTCCGGCACGGCGCGCCTCGTCGAGCACCTTCCAGACCGTATCGGCGTACGGCAGCACGGCGGGCGCGATCGCGAGCAGCTCGTCGCGGACGGCCGCGCCATCCAGTTCCGGCAGCCCGAGACCCCTGAGCAGCGCGTTGTGGTGCACCAGCAGTACGTCCACCTTGCGGGCGACCACGTCCGGATCGGCCAGATCGCCGACGCGGACGGCGCGCCGCGCCACCTTGTCCTCGTAGGCGGGGCCGATCCCTCGCCCGGTGGTGCCGATGCGCGCGTTGCCCAGTGCCGTTTCCCGCGCCCGGTCCAGGTTCCGGTGCAGCGGCAGGATCAGGGACGCGTTCTCGGCGATCCGCACGTTCTCCGGCGAGACCGCCACCCCCTGGCTGCGCAGCTGTTCGATCTCCTGCACCAGGTGCCAGGGATCGACGACGACGCCGTTGCCGATGATCGCCAAGCGGCCTGGGCGCACCACGCCCGAGGGCAGCAGGCTGAGCTTGTAGGTGACGCCGTCGATGACCAGCGTGTGGCCGGCGTTGTGGCCGCCCTGGAAGCGCACCACCACGTCGGCCCGCTCGCTGAGCCAGTCCACGATCTTTCCCTTGCCTTCGTCGCCCCACTGGGCGCCGACGACGACCACGTTGGCCATCCGCCGCTTACTCCTTCCCGCTTTCCTTCGGCGCTGTCGTCCCCGTCGGCCGGACCGCCCCGTCGGTGAAGACATGGCTGCAGCCCAGCCGGACCGCCTCCGCCCGCAGATCGCCGCCGCCTTCCAGCAGCGCCACCGTCACCCAGCCCTCACGGCGCAGGCCGACGGCCGTCGCAGCCGGCGTCTCCGCCGGCAGCAGCAGCCGGGCCGGCCGCTCCGGCCGAGGCAGGGCGCGCAGCACGCCGTCCATGAACAGCGTGATCCCGGTTGCCGGTTCGTCGATGCCGACGGTGCGGTAGCGGCCGCCGCGCCCGATCTCGTACGGGGCCGAGGCGGCGAACACGGCGAACGTGACGCCGGTATGATACTCGAAGCCGCGGCTCTCCACCGCATCCAGGGTCAGCGACAGGTCGGGGACGCACTCCCGCAGTCGTTCGACCACCGCCACGAGGCCGGCCCGTTCCGCCGCCGCCGCCGGGGGCAGGTCCAGCGCGCACAGCGCCGGCAGTGCCCGGTCCGCGGGGCCGACGCTCGCCACCAGCCGCGGCAGGACGGCGGCGGCGCGCGGATGCAGGGCCGGCGCCAGTTCGCCGATGGCGGCGATGTCCTTGCGGTCGAGGGCCAGGCGAAGGCGGGCGGCGGTGGCCGGATCGGGCGCCCGCCCGTCCGGCGCTTCGGAAAGCAGGGCCGGCACCAGCGTCGGCAGGCCCAGGTCGACGCTCAGGCCGTCGAGCCCCAGCTCGGCCAGCGACGAGGTCGCCATCACGATCACCTCGACGTCGGCGGCCGGCGCGGCGGAGCCCACGATCTCCACCCCCACCTGGCCGAACTGCCGCTCCGGACGAAGCTGCGAGCCGCGCACCCGCAGCACCTGGCCGGCGTAGCTCAGGCGCAGCGGCCGCGGCAGGTGTGCCAGCCGGGTGGCGGCGATCCGCGCCACCTGCATCGTCATGTCCGGGCGCAGGGCCAGCAGTCGCTGCGCCAGCGGGTCCATCACCCGGAAGGTCTCGGCGGCCAGCGCCTGGCCGGAGCCGGCGAGCATGGTCTCCTCGAACTCGATCAGCGGCGGTTTCACCCGCTCGTAGCCGAAGCCGGCGAACAGGCCCATCAGCCGCTCGACGGTGCGGGCCTCGAACGCTGCCGCCGGCGGCAGCAGGTCCATGAGTCCGGCCGGCAGCAGCGCGGCGGCGGCGAGTTGGTTCATGGCGGGCGTGATCCCTCCGCGCGGCTTTCCCGTGCCGGCGTCACCGGCATGGCCCCTGGTTCGGGTCGTGGTTGTAGACGCAGCCGCCTGCGCCGCCGAAGCGAAAAATTCCGGCGACGCTCGGTGGCGTGCGGGTCCGCCGCCGCTATTGCAGGTCGAAGGCCTGTTCGCGCACCGTCTCGCCCAGGGTGTCGGCGAGATGGGGCACCATGGCGCGCGCCAGTTCCGACGGCTCCCCCTGGCTCAGGTCGGCGATCGTCCATCCCTGCCAGACGCGGACGCCATCCGAGCGCTGGTCGAGGGTCAGCCCCAGCCGGTACTGTGCCGGGGTGACGACGGTGGTGCGCGGCAGCGGGAACCGCAGCTGCCGGGTCACGTCCAGCTCGCCCTGCGGAAACAGCCGGCCCCGGTCGTCCATCATCCGCACCCGGTCGGTATCGCTGGTGGTGCGCCAGGCGCCGACGGAATCGCCTGTATCGATGCTGAGGATCAGCGGGCCATCGGGCGCGACCGTGTGGCCACGGGCCTCGAGCGCGGCGACGAGTTCGGTGCGGATCGCCAGGTTCTCGTCCGAATCGTCGAGCACCCGAACCTCCATCGGCGTGCCCGCCGGAAGCGGCTGGAAGGACACGGCGTTCAGGGTGGCCTGGCCGACGGGCTCGGCCGCAGCCGGCGGCGGCGCCCCGATGGCGACCCCGATGGCGACCCCTGCAGCGACGAGGGCAGCGACGAGGGTGGCGAGCGTGAGCGGCAGTCGAAGACGGCTCATCGGCGGACTCTCTGTTCTCTCGGCGGGCGGTCGCGAGGGACCCCGATTCTACACTGCGCGACCCGACCAAGGCATGATCGGCGGTGGTTGCAGGCCCGTCAACCGTGCGTGGTGAAATGGTGGGGGCTTCCGGCCCTGGGCTTGCGGTTGACAGGCCGCAGCGCGGCCGATAGGCCACAGTCCGAGCGACGCCCGGGGGACGGTCGGCGGCATGGGCCGCGGCGATCCGGATGGCGCAAGGCGGCGAAGCACGGGAGAGGCGATGAAGGGACTGGTCGCGGCCGGACACGGGGAGACCGCCGCAGCCGCCGCCGAAGTGCTGGCGGACGGCGGAAACGCCGTCGACGCCGCCCTCGCCGGCCTGTGCGCCGCCTGCGTGGCCGAGCCGGTGCTGGCCTCGCTGGGCGGCGGCGGCTTCCTCGTCGCCCGGCCGGGAAGCGGGCGGGAGGCCGGCCGCACGCGGGTCCATGACTTCTTCGTACAGACCCCGAAGCGGCGCCGGCCCGAGCATGAGGCCGACTTCCGCAGCGTGTCCGCCGACTTCGGCCCGGCGCGCCAGTCCTTTCACGTGGGATTGGGCGCCGTCGCCACGCCGGGCGTCGTCGCCGGCCTGTTCGCCGCCGCCGCCGATCTCGGCCGGCTGCCGGTCCGCCGACTGGTCGAGCCGGCGATCGCGCTGGCGCGCCGCGGCGTGCGGGTGACGGCCACACAGGCGTACGTGATCCAGGTCGTCCGCGCGATCCTGGAGTCCGATACGGCGACACGGGCACTGTTCACGAGCCCGGAGCGGTCCGGGGAGCTGCTCGCGGAGGGGGAGACGCAGCGGCAGCCGGATCTGGCGGACGCGCTGGAGATCCTGGCGATCGAGGGCGCCGACCTGTTCTATCGCGGCGAGATGGGTCGGGCGCTCGTCCGGGACTGCGCCGGCGGCGGCGGACATCTGGCGGCGGCGGATCTGGAGGGATATTCGGTGGAGCGGCGCGCGCCCGTGTCGCTGGACGGCTTCGGGGCGCGGCTGCTGTTCAATCCGCCGCCGGCGATGGGCGGCCTGCTCGTCGCCTACGCGCTCGCCCTGTGGCAGGAAACGGGACCGCTCGAGGGGGGCTTCGGCAGCAGGGCGCACGTCGCCCGGCTGGTGGCGACCCTGCGAGCAACGGCCGAAGCCCGCCTGCGCGCCGATGCGGACGGGATGCCGGCCGAGGCGTTGGTCGACCGACTGCTGTCGCCGGCCGGGATCGCCCGGGCGTGTGCGGAAATGCACGCCGGTCCGCAGGCGGTGCGAGGCACGACGCACATCAGCGTCGTCGATGCCGAAGGCGGAGCCGCCAGCCTGTCGGTCTCGAACGGCGAGGGCGCGGCCTACGTCCTGCCCGGAACCGGCATCATCCTCAACAACATGCTGGGCGAGGCCGACCTCAACCCCGACGGCGTCGCGGGATGGGCCACCGACCGGCGGATGTCGTCGATGATGGCGCCGGCGCTGCTGCTGCAGGCCGACGGCTCCGTCACCGCGCTGGGATCGGGTGGCTCGATGCGCATCCGCTCGGCGATGCTGCAGACGATCGTCAACCTGCTGGCGCTGCGGATGCCGCTCCAGGACGCGGTCATGGCACCCAGGCTGCATCTGCAGGTGACGCACCGGCCCGGCGAGGCAGCGGACGGGGCTGCGGACGAGCGGCCGGAGCGGCTGAGCGTCGAGCCCGGCTTCGAGCCGGACATCGTGCGCGCCGCGTTCGGGGATGCCGAGGCAGTGGAGTTTTGGCCGGCGGCCAACATGTTCTTCGGCGGCGTGCACGCGGCCCGGCGATCGGCCGCCGGCGGCTTCGAGGGGGTGGGTGACGAGCGCCGAGGCGGCGCCGTCCGCATCGCCTGATCCGCCGGAGGACGGGCGACGGGAGCAGCCGGCGAGCAGTCCGCCGGCGAGGAGTGCAAACAGCAGGGAATTCTCAACGGTGAACGACAGCCAGCGTCTCTACATCTTCACCATCTCGTGCCCGGACCGAACCGGCATCGTCGCCGCCGTCGCGGGGTTTCTCGCCGATCACGGCGCCTTCATCACCGAGTCCTCCCACTTCGGCGATCCACTGACCATGCGCTTCTTCATGCGCACCGTCTTCCAGCCGGGGGCAGCGACGCCGCCGATGGACCAGTTCGCGCACAAGTTCTCCCGCATCGCCGAGCGCTTCCACATGGTCTGGGGGCTGCACGACGCGCAGCGCCCGGAACGCCTCCTGGTGCTGGTCTCGAAGTTCGACCACTGCCTCAACGACCTGCTCTACCGGTACCGGACCGGCGACCTGCGGGTGGAGATCCCGGCGATCGTCTCCAACCACCCGGACCTGGAGCCGCTCGCCTCCTGGCACGACATCCCGTTCCACCACCTGCCGGTGAATGCCGGGACGCGGGTCGAGCAGGAAGCGGCGATCCTGAAGCTGGTGGACGAGCTGGAGATCGACCTGGTCGTGCTCGCCCGCTACATGCAGATTCTTTCCCCCGGTGCCTGCGACCGGCTGCGGGGACGGTGCATCAACATCCACCATTCCTTCCTGCCGGGCTTCAAGGGACCCCGCCCCTACCATCAGGCGCATGCACTGGGCGTGAAGCTCATCGGTGCGACGGCGCATTACGTCGTCTCGGATCTGGACGCGGGGCCGATCATCGAGCAGGCGGTGGAGCGGGTGGATCACAGCATGGCGCCGGAGCAGCTCGCCCGCGTCGGCCGGGACCTCGAGAACGTGGTTCTGGCCCGCGCCGTCAACTGGCACGTCGAGCACCGGGTGCTCCTCAACGACGGCAAGACGGTGGTGTTCCGCTGACCTCGGGGTGCCGGCGGACGCCCGGGGCCGCGCACAATTTTGAGGAGTGCTGACATCGGGCATCACATCTACGGATTGTTAACCTTCGGGGCCTATCCTTCGGGGAACGCGAGTTTGGTCCGCTCGCGTGAGCGAAGGTGCCCAGGATGCTCAAGAGCAAGGCGTTAAACGATCCCGTCCGTCCCGGTTCCAGCACAATCGAGGCGGAAGCTTCCGAACGCAGCGTTCTCGCCGACCTCGAACTGTTCAAGGAGGTCGATCGTGACGCCCTGATGCCGATCGAGCAGGCCTGCCGCTTCCGGCGGTTCTCGGCGCACGAACACATCTTCGAGAAGGATGCCAGCTCGACCGACCTGTTCTTCGTCGTGCGCGGCAAGGTGCGGATCGTCAACTATTCCGTTTCCGGCCGCGAGATCAGCTTCGCCGACATCTGCGAGGGCGACTACTTCGGCGAGATATCGGCGATCGACGGCCAGCCGTGCTCGGCGGGCGCGATGGCGGTCGACGAGACGCTGATCATGGCGCTGCCGCGCCGGCTGTTCCTGGCGCTGCTGGCGGACTATCCGCAGACGGCGCTGCGGGTGATGCGCCGGATGGCGCGGATGCTGCGCTCGGCCGACGAACGGATCATGGATCTGTCCACCGTGGCGGCGCAGAACCGGGTGCACGCCGAGCTGCTGCGCCAGGCACAGGACCACCAGACGCTCGGCAACGCCGCCGTGATCCAGCCGATCCCGATCCACAGCGACATTGCCAGCCGGGTGTCGACGACGCGCGAGACGGTGGCGCGCGTCCTCAACGATCTTGCCCGCCAGGGAATCGTCGAACGCACACGCGGTGCGCTGCTGATCCGGAACGTTCGGATGCTGCGATCGATGGTCGAGGAAGCCCGCGGCTGAACCCTGCCGGGTTCGCCGCACCGCTACTTGATCTTCGCTTCCTTGAACGGCACGTGCTTGCGCACCACCGGGTCGTACTTGCGGAACTCCAGCTTCTCCGTCTGCGTCCGCGGGTTCTTCTTCGCGACGTAGAAGAATCCGGTCCCTGCGGAGCTCACCAGCTTGATCAGGATCGTGTTCGGCTTGGCCATTCTCTGCTCGCATGAGTGCAGCGGCAGACATCGGTGATGCTGCGCGCCGCTACGATACGGACGCCGGCGCGTCTGTCAAGGGACTGCTTCCCTGGCGGTGGCGGCGACCTGCATTCCATGCTGCACCACCCGGGCGTAGAGCGGCGGATCCTGAAGCAGGCGCCGGGCCACCGCCATATCCACCGGCCCGTCCCGTCGCTCCGACGGGCAGCCGAGCGCCGCCGCCGGCCCCGCGCCGTCTTCGACCGTCAGCAGCCGCTCGATGGCCTCGCCGTCGGCGAAGTAGAGGCCGCTCGTGCACACGGCCGGGCGCACGCCGCGGCCGCGCAGGTCGGTGCCCGATGGAGGCACGGCCCGCGACCAGGTGAAGCTCAGCTCGCCGCCGTTCGGCAGCGGCACCACCGTCTGCACCGTTCCCTTGCCGTAGGTCGAGCTGCCGATGACCACCGCCCGGCGCCGGTCCTGCAGCGCTGCCGCCACGAGTTCGGCGGCCGAGGCGGCCTCGCCGTCGACGAGGATGGCGAGCGGCATGCCTGCGGCGGCGTCGTCGCCGCCCGCCGTGTAGTCCTGGACGCTGTCCGGGTGCCGGCCGCGGGTCGCGAGGATCGGGCCCTGGGCCAGAAACAGGTCGGCCACCTTCACCGATTGCTGCAACAGGCCGCCGGGGTTGCCCCGCAGGTCGAGCACGATGCCGCGCAGCGAGCCGCGCAGCTCGCCGGTGGCGGTCGCGAGCGTGCTGGCCACGTCTTCGGCGGTGCCCTGGTTGAAATGGCTGATGGTCAGATACAGGATCCCGTCCTCGTAGCGCTCGCGCACCGTGTCCGGGATCAGGTAGTTCTTCAGGACGACGAAGCGCAGCGTGCCCCGGTTCGGGCGGCGCACGGCCAGACGCACCCAGCCGGAAACGTCGTCCTGCAGCCGTCCGAGCACCGTTTCGGTATCCAGTCCCGCGACCGGCCTGCCGTCGATCTGCGTCAGGATGTCGCCGACCCGCACCCCGGCCCGCTCGGCCGGGCCGCGGCCGGTCACTTCGGTGATCACCGTCTCGCCCTGTTGCGTGCCGATGCGCACGCCGATCCCGGTGTAGCCGTCGCGACGCTCCCGGTTGCGGCGCGCTTCCGCCGCGGTCGAGTAGCGACCGTTGGGGTCGAGGGCGGCGACCGCCCGGTCGAAGATCCGCTCGTAGACGTCTTCCGGCGATGCGGCCGCCAGCAGCGGGGACGCGTGCCGTGCCTCACGCCATACCTTCACGCTGAGTTTTCCCCAGGCGTCGCTGTCGAAGGCGCCGGGCGCATCCAGCGAGGCGATCGGGCGGCCGGCGGCGCTGACTTCGATCCGGTCACCGGACCGGCCGATGGCGAGCGCCGGATCGACATCGGCCAGCCCGCGCAGGCCGTCGGTGGCGATCGCTCCGATGTCCGCCCGCTCGGTGAACCGTTCGGCGATCGCCCCGTACGCGGCGCGGAACATGTTGCCGGCATCGGCGGCGACGAAGCTGTCTTCCGGCGCCGCCGGCGGCGGCGGTGCGGTGGCGCAACCGCCGAGGACGGCCGGCAGGACGCCCAGCAGGCCGAGCAGCACGGCCTGGTGAGGGATCGTTCGGAGCGGGCGACAGCGAACACGCATGCCCCGAATGATCGCCGATCGGAGCGTCCGAGTCAGCAGCCGTCCTGCGTCGCGATCGCAGTTCCTGCGAGCCGGCGGCGTTGCGCAACGGCCACCCGTGTCGTAGGGTCGCGGCCGAGCGGGGGCTGGCGTCGCGTGCGTCGGCGTTCGATGGCCGGCGAGCCCACGCCGCAATGGACGGCGAACCTGCGCCGAGGCGGCGTGGCGAACCGGTCGTGCAACCGGCCAAGCGGGGATAGGGAACATGGACAGTTACGGCGGCATTCTCGGGCTGATCATCCTCGCCGCGGACATCTGGGCGATCATCAACGTCCTGCAGAGCGGCGCGTCCACGGGCAAGAAGGCGCTGTGGGTCATCGCCATCGTCATCCTGCCGGTGGTCGGCCTGATCGCCTGGCTGATCATGGGCCCGCGCGGCGGCCGCACCTGAGGCTGCGGGCGGGCGCCACTGCCGCGTAGCCATGGAATCGACGACCCTCGTGGCTGAAGCGCCGGGCGTTCAGTCCCCCAAATCCGGATCGTAGGCCAGGTTGGGGGCGAGCCAGCGCTCGCATTCCTTCAGGTTCATTCCCTTGCGCCGGGCGTAGTCGGCCACCTGATCGCGGTGGATGCGACCCAGCCCGAAGTAGCGGGCCTCGGGGTGGGAGAAGTAGAAGCCGGAGACCGCGGCCGCGGGCGTCATCGCGAAGCTTTCGGTAAGCCGGATGCCGGCGTTGTCCTCGGCCTGCAGCAGGTCGAACAGGGTGCGCTTCTCCGTGTGGTCGGGGCACGCGGGGTAGCCCGGGGCCGGGCGGATGCCGCGGTACTTCTCGGCGATCAGCGCCTCGTTGGAAAACTCCTCGTCCGGCGCGTAGCCCCAGAATTCCTTGCGCACCCGTTCGTGCATCCGCTCGGCGAACGCTTCCGCCAGCCGGTCGGCCAAGGCCTTGGCCATGATCGAGGCGTAGTCGTCGTGCTGCTTCTCGAACGCGGCCACCACCTCGTCCAGGCCGTGGCCGGTGGTCACGGCGAAACCGCCCAGCCAGTCGGGCACGCCCGAGTTCTTGGGAGCGACGAAGTCGGCGAGCGCCAGATTGGCACGCGCCCGGGCGGCGTCGCGGGCCATCTGCTGGCGCAGGGTGTGGATCACCGCCAGCACACCGGTGCGGCTCTCGTCGGCGAACAGCTCGATGTCGTCCTCGCCCACGGTGTTCGCCGGCCAGAAGCCGATCACCGCGCGCGCGCGCACCCACTTCTCGCCCACCATCCGCTGCAGCATTGCCAGTGCGTCGCCGTAGACGGAGCGGGCAGCCTCGCCCACGACCGGATCGTCGAGGATGTCCGGAAAGCGTCCGGACAGCTCCCAGGTCTGGAAGAACGGCTGCCAGTCGATCCGTCCCGCCAGCTCCGCCAGGTCGTAGTCGTCGAACACCGTCAGCCCGGGCCGGGCCGGGCGAGGCGGCGCATAGCCGTTGTTGAACGTGAGCTGCAGCCGGTTGGCGCGTGCCGCCGCCAGCGTCAGCCGCTCCCGGTCCCGGTGCTGGCGAAAGTGTGCCTCGCGCAAGGTGGCGTAGTCCTGGCGCACCTGGGTGGTGTAGGCCGCGGCCGTATCGCCGGTCTTCGAGAGCAGCGACTGGGCGACGCCCACGGCGCGTGAGGCATCGACCACGTGCACCAGCGGGCTCGCGTAGTTGGGGGCGATCTTGACCGCCGTGTGCACCTTGCTGGTGGTCGCACCGCCGATCAGCAGCGGCTGGGTGAAGCCCTCGCGCTGCATCTCCTTCGCCACGTAGACCATCTCGTCCAGCGAGGGCGTGATCAGCCCGGACAGGCCGATGATGTCCACCTGCTCCTTTCTGGCCGTCTCCAGGATCTTCGCGCACGGCTGCATGACGCCGAGGTCGATGACCTCGTAGTTGTTGCACTGCAGAACGACGCCGACGATGTTCTTGCCGATGTCGTGCACGTCACCCTTGACGGTGGCGAGGAGAATCTTGCCGGCGCTTTCCCGCGGCTTGCCGTCCTTTTCCGCTTCCATGAACGGCAGCAGGTAGGCGACAGCCTTCTTCATCACCCGCGCGCTCTTCACCACCTGCGGCAGGAACATCTTGCCGGCGCCGAACAGGTCGCCGACCACGTTCATGCCCGCCATCAGCGGGCCTTCGATCACGTGCAGCGGGCGCTCCGCCTGCTGGCGCGCCTCTTCGGTGTCCTGCTCGACGTACTCGCCGATGCCCGCCACCAGTGCGTGCGTCAGCCGCTCCTGGACGGGGAGCTGGCGCCACGAAAGGTCGACCTCGCGGGCCTTCTTCTCGCCCTTGACGGTGCCTGCAATCTCCAGCAGCCGCTCGGTCGCGTCCGGTCGGCGGTTGAGGATCACGTCCTCGACCCGGTCGCGCAGCTCGCGCGGGATCTCGTCGTAGACGGCGATCTGGCCGGCGTTGACGATGCCCATGTCCATGCCGGCGGCGATGCCGTGATAGAGGAACACCGAGTGCATCGCCTCGCGCACCGGATCATTGCCGCGGAAGGCGAAGGAGACGTTGGAGACGCCGCCCGAGACGTGCACGCCCGGCAGCTCCTCCTTGATCCGCCGCGTCGCCTCGAAGAAGTCCACCGCGTAGTTGTTGTGCTCCTCGATCCCGGTCGCGACCGCGAAGATGTTCGGATCGAAGATGATGTCCTGCGGCGGGAAGCCGATGCGGGTGGTCAGCAGATGGTAGGCGCGGGCGCAGATCTCGACCTTGCGCGCGGCGGTGTCCGCCTGGCCCTGCTCGTCGAAGGCCATGACCACGGTGGCGGCACCATAGCGGCGGACCTTGCGCGCAAGTGTCAGGAACGCCTCCTCGCCCTCCTTGAGGCTGATCGAGTTGACGATCCCCTTGCCCTGCAGGCACTTCAGGCCGGTCTCGATCACCGTCCACTTGGAGCTGTCGACCATCACCGGCACCCGGGCGATGTCGGGCTCGGATGCGATCAGGTTGAGGAAGCGGAGCATCGCCGCTTCCGCGTCCAGCATCGCTTCGTCCATGTTGACGTCGATGATCTGGGCGCCGTTGGCGACCTGGTCGCGGGCGATCTCGACCGCGGCCGTGAAGTCGCCGGCCAGGATCAACTTGCGGAACTTGGCCGAACCGGTGACGTTCGTCCGCTCGCCGATGTTGATGAAGGTTCGCATGGGTCAGGCCAGCGCGAAGGGTTCGAGGCCGGAGAGCCGCAGCATGCGCGGGATGTCCGGGATCGGCCGGGGCGGGATGCCGTCCACGGCACGCGCGATCGCCGCGATGTGGTCCGGTGTCGTCCCGCAGCAGCCGCCGACGATGTTGACCAGGCCCGAGTCCGCCCAGGCGCGGATGTGGGCTGCCGTCATCTCCGGCGTTTCGTCGTACTCGCCAAAGGCGTTCGGCAGGCCGGCGTTGGGATAGGCGCAGATGTACGTGTCGGCAACCCGTGAGAGTTCCGCCACGTGCGGGCGCATCTCGGCGGCTCCCAGTGCGCAGTTGAGCCCGATGGTGAGCGGGCGGGCGTGCTGCACCGAATTCCACAGCGCTTCCGCCGTCTGGCCGGAGAGGTTGCGGCCGGAAAGATCGGTGATCGTGCCGGAGACCATCACCGGCAGCCGAACTCCCAGAACCTCGAACAGCTCGTCCACCGCGAACAGCGCCGCCTTGGCGTTCAGCGTGTCGAACACGGTTTCGATCAGGATCAGGTCGCAGCCACCCTCGATCAGCCCTTCGGCCGCCTCCCGGTAGGCCGAAGCCAGTTCGTCGAACGAGATGTTGCGGAAGCCCGGATCGCCCACCTCTGGCGAGAGGGACGCGGTGCGGTTGGTGGGGCCGATCGCACCCGCCACCAGCCGCGGTTTGTCCGGCGTCTCGGCGGTCTTCGCGTCGGCCGCCTGACGGGCGAGCCGGGCGCCCTCGATGTTGAGCTCGCGGGCGAGGTCTTCCTGGCCGTAGTCGGCGAGCGAGATGCGGTTGGAGTTGAAGGTGTTGGTCTCGATGATGTCGGCGCCCGCATCCAGGTACTGGCCGTGGATGCCGCGGATGATCGCGGGCTGGGTCAGGGTGAGCAGGTCGTTGTTGCCCTTCAGGTCGCGGTTCCAGCCGGCGAACCGCTCGCCGCGGTAGTCGGCTTCCTCCAGCTTGTGCCGCTGGATCATCGTCCCCATCGCCCCATCCAGCACCAGAATGCGGTGCTGCAGGGCCTCGTTCAGCGCGGCCAGGCGGTCCTCGCGGCTCAAGGTCATCACGTGCTGCCTCTTTCCCGGGGCGTGCCGTTGCGCCCGCAGTCGGCGGGCGCCGGGACGCCGTGTTTTCCTGTCGGCCTACTCGCCAGCTGCGACCTGCTTCTTCGTCTCCTCCTGACGTGGCGGGCGAACGCCCAGCACGTGACAGATGGCGAAGGTGAGGTCGGCGCGGTTCAGGGTGTAGAAGTGGAACTGCTTGATTCCCATCGCGTGCAGCGCCCGGCACTGCTCGCAGGCGACCGACGCGGCGACCAGCCGGCGTGTCTCGGGATCGTGGTCGAGTCCGTCGAACAGGTCGGCCATCCACGGCGGCACGGAGGCGCCGCACATGCCGGCGAAGCGCACCACCTGGGCGAAGTTGGTGACCGGCAGGATGCCCGGGATGATCGGCACGCTGATGCCGGCCGCGTGCACCCGGTCGAGAAAGCGGGCGAAGACGTCGACGTCGAAGAAGAACTGGGAGATCGCCCGGTTGGCGCCGGCGTCGATCTTGCGCTTCAGGTTGTCGATGTCGGCCTCGGGGCCGGTCGCTTCCGGATGCATCTCCGGGTAGGCTGCGACCGAGATCTCGAAGTCCGCCACCCGCTTCAGCCCGGCCACCAGGTCGGCCGCATAGGCGTAACCACCCGGGTGCGCGACGTAGCGGGTGGCGCCGTCCGGCGGATCGCCGCGCAGGGCCACGATGTGGCGGATGCCGGCGTCCCAGTACCGCCGGGCGATCTCGTCGATCTCCTCGCGGGTGGCGCCGACGCACGTCAGGTGCGCCGCCGGCTGCAGGCTGGTTTCCTTGCGGATGCGCACCAGCGTCGCGTGCGTGCGTTCCCGGGTCGAGCCGCCGGCGCCGTAGGTGACCGAGACGTAGGCCGGCTGCAGCATGGCGAGCCGCTGCACGCAGGCCCACAGTTGCTCCTCCATCTGCGGCGTCTTCGGCGGGAAGAACTCGAAGGAGACCTGCACGTCCCGGGGCAGCGGAGCGGCCACGGCGAGCGGTGTCGGGCAGCGAGCGGATGTGTTCATCGTCATCGATCGGCTGAGCAGTCTTCGAACCGGCCCCAGGATTTGCCGCAGCGGACGGGTATCGCCGATCGGCGGTTCGGCCACGGCAGTCGCCACGGGCGGATGTCGGCGGTTTCCCCGGATCCGACGCTGCGGATTTTGCCTCTCCCACGCAACGCTTTTTTTTCTGAGGGCACGAGGGCGTCGAGCGTCCCGGAGGCCGCCGCCGCCGGGTGTGCTGGCATTTGCCGTCGGGTTGTGCTAGTCGCCTCGCCGCAGTGACCGGTGGATCGTTGCCGCTCGACGCCCAGCCCGGACCGGTTGGGCAGCGCACGGCGATCCCCGAAAAAGCCGAGCGGAGACGCGCTCCCTGATGCCATCGACTGCCCACTGCCTGATCCGCGCCGTTCTGCTGGTGGGTCTGCTCGCCGGTTGTGCGACGCCCCCCGATCGCTCCGACCCCGAGGCGTATGCCGAGTTCGAAGCGATCAACGATCCGCTGGAACCGTTGAACCGCACCATCTTCGGCTTCAATCAGGCCCTGGATGCGATGTTCCTGCGGCCGTGGGCAGACTTCTACCGCATCCTGCTGCCGCCGCCGGTGCGCGAGGGGATCCACAACTTCCTCACCAACCTGCGCTCGCCGATCGTTCTCGCCAACGACCTGATGCAGGCCGAGTTCGAACGTGCAGGGACCACCACCGGCCGCTTCGTCATCAACTCCACCATCGGCATCGGCGGGCTGGCCGACTGGGCCACCGACTTCGGCCTGCCGTATCACAACGAGGATTTCGGCCAGACGCTGGCCGTCTGGGGGGTGCCGGAGGGGCCGTTCCTGATGCTGCCGCTGCTGGGCCCGTCGAACCCGCGCGACGCCACCGGGCTCGCCGTCGACAACCTGCTGATCGACCCGATCGCCTGGTGGGTGCGGGCCAATCCGTCGGAGCGGTCGTGGATCGCCTACCTGCGGACGGCAGCCCAGATCGTCGACGCCCGCGCGCAGACGGTCGACGAGCTGGACGACCTGCAGAAGTCCTCGCTGGACTTCTACGCCACCATCCGCAGCCTGTACCGGCAGTTCCGCACCGCCGAGATCCATCAGGGACAGCCGCCACCCACCGATGCGGGGCCGTCCCTGGAGGACTTCCCGGCCATCCCGCTCGAATAGGAGAAGCGCCGTCCATGTCCGGCATGCGCGTGTCCGTTTCCCGCCGGCGACTGCTGGCAACGCTGGTGCTGCTCGCGTGCGCCGGGCCGCAGGTCGCGGGCCGCGCGGTGGCGGCAGGCCCCTCGCTCACCGAGGGAGCCCAGGCACTGGTACAGCAGTTCGCCGACCAGGGCGTGCGGCTGCTGGAGGACCGGGGCACCTCGCAGGCGGCGCGGGCGGAGCGCTTCCGGGAGCTGCTGCGCGAATACTTCGCGCTCGACGTGATCGCCCGCTGGGTGCTGGGCCGCCACTGGAACCAGTTCAACGCCGCCGAACAGACGGAGTACCGCAAGCTGTTCGAGGATCTGGTGGTCTTCGGCTACGTCAAGCGCTTCGGCGAGTACACGGGCGAGAAACTGCGGATCGAACGCACGCTCGCCGACTCGGCATCGCAGGCGACCGTCTTCAGCCAGATCGATCGGCCCGCCGGCGGGCAGCCGGTCCGGGTCGACTGGCGGGTGGGGGTGTCGCGCGACGGCGCCTTCCGCATCACCGACGTGGTGGTCGAGAACGTCTCCCTCAGCCAGACTTGGCGGTCGGATTTCTCGGCGACGATGCAGCAGGGCGGCAGCCCGGCGACGCTGCTGACCTCGCTGCGCGAGCGCACCCGGCAACTCCGCGCCGATCTCGGCGTCGGCGGCTGAGCCGCGCGACGGCGTCGCCACGGGTACCTTAGCCTTTGCTTGGCCGCTGCGCGGGCGCGAATGATTTGCGGTTGCGTCCGGCGTGCCGCGCTCTATGATCCTGGCCCGGCGCGGGATGTTCGCGCGGTCCGGCAACAAGGGCGTTGAGCCATGATGATGTGGCGTGGATTGTCTCCCAAACTGGTGGCAACCTTGTTCGACCGCCGTCGCCGGTCGTGGCCGGAAAAGCCCGCATCCGGCGCCTCCCGCACCGATGCCGCCGCCGCCGCTGGCGAACCCGCCCGTCCCGGCGCGCGCCTGCAGCCGGGACACGCCGGAGACCATCCCCACCCCCGTTCGTAAGCGCGTCGGACCGCGACGGCCTTCCGCCGACGGGGATGGCGTCGCCGGTCGCTCCCTGCGCCCGCCCCCCTGCGCCCGCCCCCCTGCGCCCGCCCCCCTGGACCCGCTTCCCGCCCAGCGACGGCGCTGACCCTCCTGCCCTGAGCGTCCCGCAGTAATCCAGTTCGGGTCGTCGCTCCGCAGCGCTCGCCCCGTGCTTTCTCTCGCACCCGCTGCGCGGCGGGGTTGCACCGTCCCGCCGACGCTTGGTGACGGCCGCCTGCAACTGGTCGTCTCTCTCCAAGCAGTATCTACGTGCCTACGGTACCGGCGAACCCTGGCGTTCGGAGTCGGCGTTGCCGGTAGCATGTTGTATTTACTGCATTCGATGTGCAGACATAGCCTAATCGGGTTATTTTTGTGCCAAACTTTCCCCATATTTACCCTTTTGAGTACATCACGCTTCTGAACCCCTTGTAGAACCGGCGTGATTTCGTCGGGCGACCGGGCGGCGCAGAGCGCCGTCTTGGACGATCGACGTCGTACAAGAATAGGTCAATATCAGGTTATTCCATCCACAATTGTGTCCAGAAACGCCGCCCTAATGTCGCCTCATTAATCGAATGAAACACGCTCAGACAGTAATCATAAGACCCTATATAGGAAAACGAAGGGGGCATACATGATCGCAATCGATCAGCGATAGGCTGATATTCGTCTCTGTTTCCATTTTGTGACCGGCCGCGCCCCCGGCAGGGGTGGGCACCGGAGGGATTTCTGCGCGCCGCGCGATCGGGTTCTTTAGCGATTTCCCCGACGCAGGGCGTGGAAATACCACCGGGAATTGAACATTCAGCGCCGCCCGATCCGCCTGCCCGTAGCGCCGGCGGCCTCCCGACGTGCGCGCTGATCGAACGGGGAGCACTCACCATGACGATCCGATCAGGCGTCGACCAACCACACCTGCAAGCGCTGAAGTTGCGCCGCAGACCCGCCGCCGCGGGCCTCGCCGTCGGGCTCGCCCTCGCCGCGGCCGCCATCGGCGGCATGCCGGCGGCTTCCCTGGCCGGCCCCCCCGGCAAGCCGGCGGACAAGTTCGCGTGTACCCGCATCACCAGTCACGGCGCCGTCGCCAACGATCTCGGCGACGACACGGCGGCGATCCAGCAGGCGGTGAACGCGGCCAAGACGACGTCGGCGAAGTGCGTCTTCGTGCCGAGCGGCACCTTCCGCATCACCCGCTTCACCATCGACGGCGGTGTCAAAATGGTGGGAAACCGGAACAACTCCGTCCTGTTCGCGCCCAGCCCGGCGAACCGGCAAGTGAAGCTGAACGGCATCGGCGCCGGCATCTATAGCCTGAAGCTGCTGACCTACGGTACGCAGCGGACCAACAACAACGAAGGCATCTGGATCGAGGGGGGCGCCAGCAACTGGGTGGTCGACGACCTGACGATCGACGGCGGCAACGGCCCCGGCATCATCACCTACGGGGCATTCAACGGCCGCATTACGCGCAACCGGGTCAGCAACACCAAGTCGGACTCGATCCACATCTCCGGCGGCGCGCACCACATCTACGTCGCCGGCAACAAGGTGCGGAACTCCGGTGACGACAACATCGCCGTCGTCACCTACGGCTATCACCCGGTGAACACCTACCAGGTGCTGATCGAGAACAACGACGTCGGCGACCATCCCTGGGGGCGGGGCATCACGGTGGTGGGCGGCGAGCACGTCACCATCCGCAACAACGTCGTCACCCGCTCGTCGGACGCCGGCATCTACATCGCCGCCGAGTCGTCGTGGGCGACGCGCGGCGTCAAGAACGTCCTCGTCAGCCGCAACCGCCTCGACGATTGCCCGTACGCCCACCCGGAGCACGGTCAGCCGTCGATCGAGGTCTATTCGGACAACAACTTCTGGATCGAGGACGTACTGCTCGACGCCAATACCATCACCCGTGGTCGCAACGGGCCCGTCCGCGTGCGTCCGCGCAACACCAGCAACATTGCCTGCCGCGGCAACACGTCCGACGGCGTGTCGATCGCTCCGGCCTACTGCGGCGGCAACCCGTACCGGGTCACCGGCACGACCGTGACCAGTGCGCTGCTGGGCGGTGGCACCGAGCCGCTGCCGAACTGATCCGCGCGACCTCTCCGGCGCCCCTGCCCGCCGCCGGACGGGGCGGCGGCGGCCCCGGCGACGCACTCTTCCGGCGACAACCGCCCCCTGCCGCGGCAGACTGCCTGGATCTGCGTGCCGCCAGTCGGCACGACCGGCAGGACGACGGCTCCGCCGAAGCGCGGACAGGGTGGTGGAGGTGGAGGTCGTGGCGGTACAGCGTCAGGTCGACCCGGTGCGTGTGGTTGGAAGGGATGCGATCGTCGGCGGCGATCCGCGCGATCCGCCGGAATGGCTGGTCGCCAACGGGCTGGGCGGCTTCGCCGCCGGCACCGTCACCGGCCCGTTGACGCGCCGCTACCACGGCTGGCTGGTCGCGGCTCTGCCGCCGCCGCTGGGGCGCTGGGTGATGCTGGACGCTCTCGAAGACCGGCTCGAGCTGCCGGATGGCCGCAGCGTCCGCCTCGACAGCGGCCCGATCGCCAACGCCGAGGAGCTGCCGGAACCCGGCCGGCTCGCCGAGTTCCGCCTCGAGCTGGGGCTGCCCGTGTGGCAGTTCGAGGTGGACGGCATCGTCGTCGAGCGACGGCTGGCGATGCTGCACGGCACCAGCACCGTTGTCGTCACCTGGTGGCTGCTGGCCGGCGCCCCACGGGTCGGGCTCGGCGTCCGGCCGCTGCTGCACGTGCGCGGTGCGCATGCACCGGTCGCCGGCGGCGGGGACCGGGACTACGCCCTGCGCAGCGACGGCGACCGGTACGAGATCGCCTGCGGACGGGAGGTGCCCTCGCTGAAGCTGTGGCTGCAGGTGGACGACGCGCCGGCGCCCGACCGGAGCGGCGCCGGCTGGCAGCCGCTGTACTACCCGTGGGAGGAAAAGGTCGGGTACGACTGCCGCGGCGGCGCCTGGAGCCCGTGCACGTTCCGGCTCGGCCTGGACTGCGACCGGGACGCCGGGCTGATCCTGTCGGCCGACCCCTGGGAGGCGGTGCCGACGCTGGCGGCGTCCGACGCGCTGCACCGGGAGAGAGAGCGGCGGCGACGGCTGATCGCAGCCGCCCACCCGGCGCTCGCGAGCGATCCCGCCCGCGAGCTGGTGCTGGCGGCCGACAGCTTCATCATCACCCCGCCGCGTGGCAATCTCGAGCCGTCCGGCGCCGGCGAGGAGCCGGTTCGCACCGTGATCGCCGGCTACCACTGGTTCACCGACTGGGGGCGCGACACGATGATCAGCCTGGAAGGGCTGACGCTCGTGACCGGCCGGCACGGCGAAGCCCGTGGCATCCTGCGCACCTTCGCCCGCCACGTCCGCGACGGGCTGATCCCCAACGTCTTCCCGGAGCACGAAACGGACGGCGTCTACAACACCGCGGATGCCACGCTGTGGTTCTTCCACGCGCTGGACCGCCATCTCCAGGTCAGCGGTGATCGGGCGCTGCTGCGCGAGCTGCTGCCGACGCTGCAGGAGATCATCCGCCAGCACCTGCAGGGGACCCGCTTCGGCATCGGTGCCGATCCCGCCGACGGGCTGCTGCGTCAGGGATCGGACGGCTGCCAGCTCACCTGGATGGACGCCAAGGTGGACGGCTGGGTGGTAACGCCCCGCCACGGCAAAGCGGTGGAGATCAACGCCCTGTGGTACAATGCGCTGCGGCTGCTGGACATGTGGCTGCGGGAGGAGGGGGCGGGCGCCGAGCTGCCGGACCTGGCGGCAACGGCGGATCTGGCCTTCCGGTCGTTCAACCGTCGCTTCTGGTTCGAGCCGGGCCGGTATCTCTACGACGTCGTGGACGGCGGGGCCGGCGACGATCCCAGCCTGCGCCCGAACCAGCTGATGGCGATCTCGCTGCGGTACCCGGTGCTGGAACGCGCCCGCTGGCGACCGGTGGTCGAGGCGGTCGCACGCGAGCTGCTGACGCCCGTCGGACTGCGCACCCTGCCTCGCGGTCACCCGGACTACCGGGGCCGGTACGGCGGCGACCTGCGGTCCCGCGACGCCGCCTATCACCAGGGAACGGTATGGGGCTGGCTGATCGGCCCGTTCGTCGATGCCTGGCTGAAGGTGAACCCGCGGGATCGCGAAGGTGCGCGGGGGTGGCTGGCGGGTTTCGAGGCGCACCTGAGCCGGGCCGGGCTCGGCAGCATCGGCGAGATCTTCGAGGGCGATCCGCCGTTCGCGCCGCGGGGCTGCATCTCCCAGGCCTGGAGCGTCGCCGAATACCTGCGCTGCTGGTGCAACACCGAGGGTGGCCGCCCTGCCGGCCGATGAACGCCCGGGTCGACGCGAAACCCCGGTAGCGGCGAACATCGCCCGGCCAGAGACCGCTTCGCGCCCGTCAGCGCCCGCTGGGGGTGAACGAGCAGCCGGTGGGGAATCCCGGCACGGCGACGCCCTGCGGTATGATCTCGACGACCAGCAGCTCGTCCGGCACCTGCAGCGTCACGCTCGACGGGGCGTCGAAGCTGGCCTTCGGCCGCTTGCCGCCGTCGGCGTCGCCGTCGAGCGCGGTCGGCAGGAAGGTGCGCACGCTGGCGATCGGCTGGGAGAAGCCCAGCGTCACCGACTGCGGTGCCGGCGTCCACTGCTGTGCCACCAGCTTGTTGGCCGGCTTCGGCTGCTCGTAGCTGGCCACTTCCTGCCACAGCAGCAGGTAGTAGGCGCCCGAAGCCTTCTGCAGCAGCACCTGGCGGACGTTCTGCAGGCTGCCGGACAGTGACGCGTTCAGCGGCGCCGTGCCGGCGTTGCCGGCGTTGTCGCACAGCAGGTGCATGACGTTGCGCACCGCCGCGTAGGTCATCGTCGGCTGCAGGTCGGTGCCCAGCAACCCGAAGTGCAGGAGCGGGTTGGCAAGGGCGGCATCCTCGCTGGGATCGGCCAGCTGGTAGATGAAGGCGCGGTCGATCACGGGCCGGGTGAAGATGGTCGCCATCGCGCGCGCCTGGTACTTGGCCCGGGCGGCGTCGGTCAGCGGATGCCCCTGCCAGCGGTTGGCGGCGGTGTTCCAGCCGTACTCGGAAATCACGATTTGCTGCCCGGGGTTGACCATCTGGGCGAGGCCGATGAACTCGTCGAGCGCGAAGCCCAGCGGCCGTTCGCCGCTGTAGGCGTGCAGGTTGCCGCGGTTGGACACCGCCGACAGGTCGCCCAGCTGCTGGAAGACCGCCGCTTTGTTCTGCGCCATTGACGGCGCTGCGATCGGCAGCTGGGCGATGGCGGGCGTGCCCCGCACCACCTGCGAGACCTGCTGCATGTAGGTGCGCAGGTCCCGGCCCCAGTCAGGGTTGCCCCCCTGCTTTGCCGTGTTGTCGTATTCGTTCGGCCCTTCGAAGGCGACGAAGGCGCCGGCGCCCAGGCCCTGCACCGCCGCACCGACGAAGTTGGCGATCATTCCCGGATCCAGCTCGCGCGCATCGAAGTTGCTGTCGTCGGCCGAGGTGTCCACCGTGGCCTGCAGCAGCACGCCGGTGCTGCCCTGCAGTTGCGCCAGTCGCTTGAGGGTGAAGGGAGAACCCGGCTTCTGGCGGATGTAGCGGATGCCCAGGTCCACGAGTGCGGACTGCATCCGGTCGAACGCCGTCTCGTAGACCGACTTGCGCCAGCCGAAGTGGGTGCAGATGCCGACGGAGTCGACGAAGTCGTAGGCGCGCCGCGCCTGCATCTGTGCGTCCGCCGGCGAAGCCGGCAGGGCGGCGGCGGCAATGGTCACGGCGGCGGCGAGCAGGGGAGCGTACGATCGCATGCTTTTGCCTCTGTCGAATGTCGATTGGACGCTTACGGTCGGCAGCAGAAGACGATGCCGGATTGCCGGAATTACGGCGGTCCCCCGCCGCACGCAGTGACCCCGGCCACTCAGTGGGGCAGGGCGAAGATGTCGGCGAGCACCGAACCGGGCGCCGGGCGCCGGGCGGCCAGCGGACCGTCGTAGACGACGAGGACGGCCGGACGGCCGTGCCAGGACGTTACCGCCATGCCTTCGGCGAAGTCGCCGCCCAGCCCGAACGGCAGGTCGAACAGCGGCTGCAGCGGGTCCCCGTCCTGCCCGGCGTCCTGGCTCCCGTCCTGCCTGGCGTCCTGGCCGGTGATGCTGTCGTCACCCAGTTCGCCCGGGCGGCGCAGCCGGAACAGCCGCAGCGCGCCGTCGAGCGCCATCGTCGGCCCGGCCAGGATCAGCAGATCCTCGCCGTCGACCGCGAGCTCGCGGATGCCGAGCCCGTCCAGATCGAGGAAGTGCTTGCGGTAGCGGCGCTTGCTGCCGTCGATCCGGTCCAGCCCCAGGCGTCCTTCGCCCGTCTCGACGCAGACGATCTCCAGCAGGCACGCCCAGCCGCGCAGCACCGGGCCGCGCAGGCCCAGAAACAACCGTCCGTCCAGCACCGCCAGGCCCTCGATGTCGAAGCCGTTCTCCTTGCTGGCCAGGGGCAGCAGCTCGCGGCCACCGTTCTCCTTGTGCACCGTGCGCAGAAAGGGGCCGAAATGGTCGTCACCCAGCAGCGCTTCGATCAGCGCGTTGCCGCCTTCCCCCTCCGCCAGCCGGGCGGCGGTGAGCGTGCGGCCGGGGTGCTTCGGATCGGCGACGCGGCGAACCGGCGCGCCGTCGGCGAGCGGCAGCCGGCCGACCAGATAGCGGTTGAGCTCCATCTCCACCTCCGCCAGCCGCTCCAGGTCCTTCTTTGCCTTCTTCTGCTTCGGCCGTGCGCGCTTGGTGGAGTGGGAGCCGGTGAACCACAGGTAGCCGTCGGCGAAGTCCAGGCCCTCGATGTCGGCCTCGGCCTTCTTGCCGATCTCCTCCAGCAGGTCCACCGCGCCGTCGATCGGGAACGACTGGTGCCGGCCGTAGACGTCGGTCTCCAGCGGGGTGAGTGCCGAAAGCGTGATCTTGCCGCCGCTGAGTTCGTCGGAGGCGAGCCACAGCCTTCCGTCCGGTGTGAACGTGGCGGCCGACAGGTCGCCCACGATCTCCTCCGCCTCGCTGCCCTCGCCGAAACGCAGCAGCGTGCGTCCGAGCAGATATCCCTGTGTCATGCGGCCATTCTACCCCCGCAGCCCGCAGCCCGATCGAGCCGGATCACCGGATTTTTATTCGATCTGCAGTATCAAAACCATACGTTGTTGGCAGCTGCGTCGTGTCGTACGAGAACAGGACGGAATGCCCGGGGTGGGCGATCAGCGGCGGAGAGACCCGATGTTGATCCGGATGCGTAATTCTTCGGACATCTCGCCGTCCGAGATCACTCCGCAGTCGATCTATCTGGATCGGCGGCGCTTCCTCGCCGCGGGTGCACTGGGTGCGCTGGGGCTGGCCGTGGGGCCGGGCCGAACCCGCGCAGCCGACGCACCCGCCGCGTCCCCGCCCGCCGCAGCCGGCACCCCGCCGAAGTTGGCACCGATCGCCCGCAGCCCGCTGTCCACCGACGACCCGCAGACCCCGTTCGAGGCGGTGACCCGCTACAACAACTTCTACGAATTCGGCACCGACAAGGAGGATCCCGTCCGCAACGCCTCGAAAATGCACGCCCGGCCCTGGAGGGTGACCATCGGCGGACTGTGCGCCAAGCCCGGCGCCTACGACGTGGACGACCTGATCCGCGCCAACCGGCTGGAGGAGCGCATCTACCGGCTGCGCTGCGTCGAGGCCTGGTCGATGGTGATCCCCTGGGTCGGCATCCCGATGGCGGACGTGATCCGGAAGGCGGAGCCGCTGGGCAGCGCCAAATTCGTGGCGATGCGCACGCTGCTCGACCCGCAGCAGATGCCGGGGCAGCGGCGCGGCATCCTGGAGTGGCCGTACGTGGAGGGGCTGCGGCTGGACGAGGCGACGCACCCGCTGACCATCCTCGCGGTGGGCCTCTACGGCGAGGTGCTGCCGAACCAGAGTGGGGCGCCGATCCGGCTGATCGTGCCCTGGAAGTACGGCTTCAAGAGCATCAAGTCGATCGTCGCACTCGAGTTCGTCGAGGAGATGCCGCCCACCTCCTGGAACCGGCAGGCACCGAACGAATACGGCTTCTACGCCAACGTCAATCCGGCGGTGGATCATCCGCGCTGGAGCCAGGCGCGGGAGCGGCGCATCGGCGAATTCTTCCGCCGGGAGACGCTGCCGTTCAACGGCTACGGCGAGCAGGTGGCCTCGCTCTATGCGGGGATGGACCTGGCGAAGTGGTACTGACGATGGCCGCGGCCCCCGCGCCGGCGCGCAAGCGGCGCCGGGTCGACGACCGGTTCGTCCGGTTCGTCGCCAAGCCGCTGGTGTTCGCGCTCTGCCTGATGCCGCTGGCCTGGATCGCCTGGCAGGCGCTGGCCGTCCCGGGCGGGCTCGGCGCCAACCCGATCGATACGGTCAACCGCTTCCTCGGCGACTGGGCGCTGCGCTTCCTGCTGATCTCGCTCGCCGTGAGCCCGGTGAAGGAGATCGCGGGCCTTGCAGTGGTGATGCGCTTCCGCCGGATGCTGGGACTGTTCGCGTTCTTCTACGTCGTCCTGCACCTGTCGAGCTGGATCGGGCTCGACCAGTTCTTCGCCTGGCGGCATATCTGGGCCGACATCGTCAAGCGGCCCTACATCACCGTCGGCATGCTGGCGTTCACCCTGCTGGTGCCGCTCGCCGTCACCTCCACCTCCGGCATGATCAAGCGGCTGGGGGCACGCGCCTGGAAGCGGCTGCACATGCTGGTCTACCCGGCGGCGATGCTCGCCTGCTTCCACTTCTTGATGCTGGTCAAGGCGGACGTCCGCGAGCCGCTGGTCTACGCCGCCCTGCTCGCCGTGCTGCTGGGGTGGCGGGCGGTGACCCGCTGGTTGCCCCGCCCCGCTCGCCCGGCGGAAGCCGCCAAACCCGCGCCGCTGCGCACGCCCTGACCGGCGATCCGCCAATGGATCGACAGACACCCGTCATCGAGGCTGGGCACGGCGCACGCCGTGTGCTTGAATCCGGAAAACCCGATGAACGGACGCCCCGGAGACCTGCGCCTTGAACACGATGCTCGACCTCTGCCGGGACCTTCCTGCCGTCCGCTACGAGCCGGGCGTCACGCTGCTGAGCGAAGGTGAGCAGACCGGCATCCTGTACATCCTGATCGAGGGGCGGGTCGAGATCGTCAAGGGGGCGTTCCAGGTCTACGAGACGTCCGAGCCGGGTTCGGTGTTCGGCGAGATTTCGGCGCTGCTGAACATTCCGCACACGGCGACCGTGAAGACCCTGGGCACCTGCCGGATGCATGTGGTGAGCCGGGCGGCCGACTTCCTGCCCTCCAATCCCGACATCGCCTTCTACCTGTCCCGGCTGCTGGCACAGCGCCTCCACAGCGTGACCAGCTATCTGGTCGACCTGAAGTCCCAGTTCGAGGACCGGCACGACCACCTGGGGATGGTGGACGAAGTGCTGCACTCGATTCTGCACCAGCAGGACGAGGTCTTCGTTCCCGGGTCGGACCGCTGCCCGGATACCAAGATTTAGGGAGAGCGGTTTGATCAGATCGAACCGATCTGATCAAACGGTCGTGCTCCAACTGTTTGATTTTTAGAGCAAGTCAATCCGATCAAGCGATTCCGCGTGATCGGATATTGCTCTAGCGGCGGCCGAACAGCCGCTCGATGTCGCTGCGCTTCAGCTCCACCCAGGTGGGCCGACCGTGGCTGCACTGGCCGGAATGCGGCGTTCTTTCCATTTCGCGCAGCAGCGCGTTCATCTCGTCGATGCTCAGCTTGCGGCCGGCGCGGACGCTGCCGTGGCACGCCATGCTGGCGCAGACCCGGCTCAAACGCTCGCCCATCGCCACCGCCTCGCCCAGCTCCGCCAGATCTTCGGCGAGATCGGTGATCAGACCGCGGGCGTCCACCGGCCCCAGCAACGCCGGCACCTCGCGGACGACGACCGCGCCGGGTCCGAACGGCTCGAGCACCAGGCCCAGCGCCGTGAGCTCTTCGGCGCGGCGGGTCAGCCGGTCGATGCTGGCCGCGTCCAACTCGACCACCTCGGGCAGCAACAGCACCTGCCGGGGAACGCCGCCTGCGTGCAGCGCGCGCTTCAGCCGCTCGTGCGTCAGGCGCTCGTGCGCCGCGTGCTGATCGACGATCACCATCCCGTCCGCACTCTGCGCCACGATGTAAGTGCCGTGCAGCTGCGCCCGGGCGAAGCCCAGCGGCGGGATGTCGCCCGCAGGCGTGTCGCCCGCAGGATCACCGGCGGACGACGCCTGCATCGATGCTGCGACCCCCTCGAAGGGCGCCGCCGCTTCCGCCAGCCCGCCCGGCAGGGGGGCGGCAAACGCCAGTGCGAGGCCGGCCGCCGCCGGCGACGGGCCGGACGGCGCAGCGCCACCCCCCCGTCCGCCAACGCCCAGACCGCCAGCCCCCAGACCGCCATTGGCCGGCCACGGCATCGCCCGGGGCGCGCTGCGGTGGCCGGCCGCCGCCAGCGCGTGCTTCAGAGCGCTGACGATCAGGCCGCGCACCAGCCCTGCGTCGCGGAAGCGGACTTCCGTCTTCATCGGATGCACGTTGACGTCCACCAGCTCGGCCGGCAGGTCCAGAAACAGGACCACCGCCGGATGCCGGTCCGACGCCAACAGGTCCTGGTACGCACCACGTATTGCGCCGTGCAGCAGCCGATCCCGCACCGGCCGGCCGTTGACGAACAGGAACTGGTGCGCGGTGGTGCGCCGGTGGTGGGTGGGCACGCCGGCGTGGCCCGACAGCCGGTATTCGTCCCGCTCCGCCTCGACCGTCACCGCGTTGGCCGCGAAATCCTTGCCCACGACGGCGCCGATCCGGCGCAGGCCCGCGTCCGGCGAGCCTGTGAGATCACCCGCCGTGGCGGGCAGCGACAGCAGCGCCCGGCCCTCGTCGGTGAGCGAGAAGGCCACGTCCGGTCGCGCCATCGCCAGCCGGCCCACCACGTCCACGATGTGCCCGACCTCGGTCGGCGTGCCCTTCAGGAACTTCAGCCGCGCCGGCGTGGCGAAGAACAGGTCCCGCACCTCGACCCGCGTGCCCCGCGGGTGCGCCGCCGGCCGCAGCTCGCCCATCTCCCCGCCCTCGACCCCGATCGACCACGCCTCGTCCGCACCCGCGGCGCGGCTGGTCAGCGTCAGCCGCGAGACCGCCGCCAGCGACGGCAGCGCCTCGCCGCGGAAGCCCAGCGTGGCGATCCGCGTCAGGTCGTCGTCGGCCAGCTTCGAGGTGGCGTGTCGCTCGAGGCAGAGCACCAGATCGTCGGCACCCATGCCGCAGCCGTCGTCGCTGACGGCAATGAGCGTCCGGCCGCCGTCCCTCAGGCCAACCTCGATCCGCGCGGCGCCCGCATCGAGGCTGTTCTCGACCAGCTCCTTGACCGCCGAGGCGGGGCGCTCGACCACCTCGCCGGCGGCGATGCGGTTGACCAGACCCTCGGGCAGGCGGCGGATCGGCATCGGGGCTACCGATGCGTCCGACGTCGCGGGACCACGTCCTGCCCGTCACCCCTGGGCTCGCCCCGGGGGGGCCTGGATTGCCGGGACCAGCCCGGCAATGACGGGTGAAGAGCGGAGGTCAACTCAGGAGCCAGACGGTCATCCCCGCAGCTCCTTGTAGAGGTTGATCAGGCCGTTGGTGGAGCCGTCGTGGCCGGTGACCGGCTCCGGACCACCCAGTTCCGGCAGGATGGCGTTGGCCAGCTGCTTGCCCAGCTCGACGCCCCACTGGTCGAAGGAGTTGATCTGCCAGACGATGCCCTGGACGAAGATCTTGTGCTCATAGAGCGCGATCAGCTGGCCCAGCGTGAAGGGGTCGATCCGCTTCACCAGGATCGAGTTGGTCGGCCGGTTGCCGTCGAAGATCTTGTGCGGCACGAGTGCTTCCAGCGCCTCGCCGGCGAGCCCCTGGCGCTGCAGCTCGGCGCGCACCTCGGCTTCCGTCTTGCCGCGCATCAGCGCTTCCGTCTGGGCGAAGAAGTTCGACAGCAGGATCGGATGGTGGCTGCCGATCGGGTTCTGCGAGATCGCGGGTGCTATGAAGTCGCACGGCACCAGCCGGGTGCTCTGGTGGACCAGCTGGTAGAACGAGTGCTGGCCGTTGGTGCCCGGCTCGCCGAACAGCACCGGGCCGGTCTTCCAGCCGACCCGCTGGCCGTCGCGGGTGACGTATTTGCCGTTGCTCTCCATGTCCGCCTGCTGCAGGTAGGCGGGCAGCCGGTGCAGGTATTGGTCGTAGGGCAGCACCGCATAGGTCTCGGCGCCGAGGAAGTTGGAATTCCAGACGCCGATCAGCGCCAGGATCACCGGCAGGTTCGACTCCAGCGGCGCAGTGCGGAAGTGGTCGTCCATGGCACGGCCGCCGGCGTGCAGTTCCTCGAACCGGTCCATGCCGATGGCGATCGCAATCGGCAGGCCGATCGCCGACCACAGCGAATAGCGGCCGCCGACCCAGTCCCAGAAGGCGAACATGTTCGCCGGATCGATGCCGAACTTCTCCACTTCCGGCTTGTTGGTCGAGAGTGCGACGAAGTGCTTGGCGACCGCCGCCTCGCCGAGCGCGTCCACCAGCCAGGCGCGCGCCGACTTGGCGTTGGTCAGCGTCTCCTGAGTGGTGAAGGTCTTGGACGCGACGATGAACAGCGCGCTTTCCGGGCGCAGCTTCTTCAGCGTCTCGGCGATGTGCGTGCCGTCCACGTTGGAGACGAAGTGCACCGCGAGCCCGGCCTGGTGGTAGGGCTTGAGCGCTTCCGAAACCATCACCGGGCCCAGGTCGGAGCCCCCGATGCCGATGTTGACCACGTCGGTGATGCGCTCACCGGTGTGTCCCTTCCAGGCGCCGCTGCGCACCGCTTCGGAGAAGCCGCGCATCTGCTCGCGCACGCGCACCACCTCGGGCATCACGTCCTTGCCGTCGACCAGGATCGGCCGGTCGAGGGTGTTGCGCAGCGCCACGTGCAGGACGGCGCGACGCTCGGTGTTGTTGATCTTCTCGCCGGAGAACATCCGCCCGCGCCACTCCTCCACCTTCGCCTCGCGGGCCAGGTCCGTGAGCAGGCGCATGGTCTCGGCGGTGACGAGATTCTTGGAATAGTCGAGCAACAGGTCGCCCAGGCGCACCGACAGCGTGGAAAAGCGCTGCGGATCGGCGGCGAACAGGTCGCGCATGTGCTGGGTGCGGATCGTCTCGCTGTGTGCCTCGAGAGCGGTCCACGCTCGCGAGCTCTTGATCGTCGCCATGTCAGATGTCCCCTTGTCTTCTTGCTGGCGGGCGGGATGGGCGGAGGTGCGCAGCTTAACAAACGCCCCGCCGTTCAGCCACCCTCCCGGCGACGGTGTGACGCCCGGCGAAACCCGCGAAATCGGGCCACAGTCCCAGGCGTCCGAACGGGCGCGCGCCGGCCGCCCTGAGGGGTTGCGTTTACGCATATGGGGCAGTAGTAATGCGCCCATGGGATCGACTTCTCTGGCCTATGTGACGGCGACCGTATTGTGTGCGCTCGCGCTCGGCGGGATGGTGTTCTTCGCTGCCGTCTTCGCGCCGGCGGTTGTCCGCAAGCTGTCGTCCGAGGTGGCGACCGGGGTGATCAATGCGGTCTTCCCGTTCTACTACTCGTGCCTCATCGTGCTTTCCGGCGTGGCGGCCGGCCTGTTGTGGAGCCGCTCCGAGGCCACGGTGCTGGCGGCCATGGCGGTGCTGTTCGCGTTCGCCCGGTTCGCGCTTGTGCCCCGTATGGATCGGGCGCGGCAGGCGAGCAGCGCCGGCGACACCAGTGAAACCGAGACCTTCGCGCACCTCCAAAGCCTGAGCGCCCTGGTCCACTTCGCCCAGATGGCGGCACTCGTCGCCGTCTTCGTCCGCCTGCTGGTGGCCTGAGCCGGCCGTCCGCCGTCCAGGCAATCCGACCGCCCCCCGGGAATTCCCGGCGCTGATCGGCGGCGGCGGCCGACGGGCCTGAACGGCGGTCTTCTTTCACCGCAAGTGTGACCCCGGCAACTTGCCCGGCCGGCCCGCTCCGTGTAACGCTTGCCGGAGCAAACTGCGGGGGCTCGTAGGCGCTTGGCGATCCGGTCGGTTCCTGTTGTCACGGCTATGGTCGGGGTATTGCTGTCGGGGCTCTGCCTGACGGCACCGGTCCGGGCGCAGTCGGTCGCGGTCGGGCAGGCGACGATGATCGTCCGCTCCGTCCAGGGTCTGGTGGACACCGCCCGCCGCCCGCTCGCCGTCGACGACCCGGTGTTCTGGCAGGAGCTGATCGAGACCGGCGCCGAGAGTGCGTCGAAGCTCGTCTTCCTCGATGCCACGACGCTGTCCACCGGCCCGGACTCGAGGGTGCGCATCGACGAGTTCGTTTACGCCGGCAGCGGCGAAAGCCGGCGGATCGTCGTCAGCATCGGCCGCGGCGTGCTGCGCTTCGTCACCGGCAGGTCGCCTTCGAGCGCCTATTCCATCCGCACCCCCAATGCCATGATCGGCGTGCGCGGCACCGACTTCACCGTCAGCGTCGACGACGGTGGCGCCACCCGCGTCCTCGTCCGCAATGGTGAGGTGGGCGTAACACCCGGATCGGGGGCGCCGATCCTCGTTCCGGCGGGGTTGGCGCTTACGGTTCTGGCGGACGGAATGCCCGAGACCCCCGAACCCGGCCCGGCCGACGGTGAGCTGCAGGCGGCGGCCGCGGAAGTCACGGCGCTGCTGGCGATCGCCGGCGAGGGGGATACGGCGGGGGCCTTCGAAGACGAGGACGTCACCGCGGTGGGCGGCCTGCGCGGCCAGGCCGCGTCGGTGCGCGCGGGGACGGCGGCGAGCCAGGTCGGTGCCGGCTGCGGCGGATGCTGAGGGGCATGGCGATGACGGACTCCCGGCACGGACTCGCGGCACTGTCGGGGATCGCCCTGGCCGTCCCCGCCCTGGTCGCTCTCCTCCTGGCCGGCTGCGCCGATGCACCCGGGACGGCCCCCGGCCGCGCCCCGGTAGCCGGCGGCGCCCCGGCGTCGGACGCCGCGCCGGTTGCGGCCCCGGCTGCCGCTCCGGCTGCCGCTCCGGGCGTCCCGCTGCCGCCCGGTACCTGGCGGACCGCCTACAGCGGCAAGCAGGAAATCGTCCGCGGCACCGCCGAGCGGATGGTGCTGGTGAGCGAGAGCCGTGGCGTCGTCGACCGAGTGGTGCTGGTGTACCGAGTGCATCTGGGCCTGAGGTACGAGTTCCAGCCGAGAGAGAGCTGCCGCGACCCCTCCTACTACCACCAGGTGATCAACGAGTCCGGAGGCGGGGCGGGCGACTGCTGGCATGTGCGTGCCGTCAACCTCGGCCTCGCGGGCGAGCCGCACTGGGTGAACCTGGTCCTCGCGTTCGATGCCGAGCGCCAGGACCTGTTCCTGCCGGCGGTGATGCCGGGCGTGCGGTTCATCCGCTACGCGGAAGGCGAGATGCTACAGGTGGACTACCTGTGGAACCCGGACCTGCTGTTGCCGGCCCCCGCGGGTGCGAAGGGCGCGCGTGTCTGGGAGCCGGACGACTGGACGAACAAGGCGGTTGCCGCCGACCCGGCGAAGCAGGCGGTGATGCGGACGCTGCAGCGATGGGGAGAGGACTGGCAGGCGCGGCTGGCGCTCCCTCCCCGCTCCTGATGCCTTCCTTCCCACCGTCGACCTTCCCACCGTCGACCGTGCCCCGCACCCGACGGTCATTTTTCCGCCAGGACGATCAGGCTGCCGGTCTGCCCGGCCTGCAGGCGCCGCAGGTGCAGGGCGGCCAGCCGGTCGAGGGGATCGGTCTCGGCGATGGCGGCGAAGGCGTCGAGGGCGCCCGGATCATTCGCGACCAGCAGCCGGAAGGCATCCCGATAGGCATCGACCGCCGCCACGTCGGCATCGTCTGCGATCGGCTCGAACACGCCGATCGGCTCCGTCTTGCCCTTCAGCAGCAGCGTTCCCGCCGGCCGGAAGGAAAAGTCGGGGCAGAGCGCGACCGTGTGCTCGCTGACGCAGATCCGCGTGCCGAGATACTTGTTGGCGCCCTCCAGCCGGGCAGCGGTGTTGATGGCGTCGCCGTGCGCCGTGTAGTCGAAGCGCAGCTGGCCGCCGAAATTGCCGACGATGGCGGGGCCGGAATTGATGCCGATCCGCGTCTGCCCGAACGCCAGCCCCTCGCCGCGCATCCGCTCGGCGAAGGCGGAGGCGAAGCGGTCGATCTCCAGTGCACACGCGACGGCGCGCTCGGCCTGCCGCGCATCGGCGAGCGGGGCGCCGAACATCACGTGCAGGGCGTCGCCGATGATCTTGTCGACGGTGCCGTCGAACTCGAAGGCGATACGGATCATGCCGTCCAGGTATTCGTTCAGCGCCGGGACGACGACGGCAGGCGGATTCTGCTCGACCAGCGGCGTGAAGCCCTCCAGGTCGGTGAACAGGAAGGTCAGCTCGCGGCGTTCGCCGCCCAGCTGCAGCTGACTCGGGTTCTCGACCAGGGCGTTGACCAGCTTCGGCGAGATATAGCTGGCGAATGCCTTGCGGATCCACCGCTGCCGGCCCTCGGTCTGCAGGTGCCGAGCCAGCGAGAAGGCGAAGTAGACGGCGATGAGGGACGCGGCGGGGAGCAGCGGGTCGAGGAGCAGGCGCGCCCGGGTGAACGCCATCCAGGACACGCCGAACGCACCCAGGACGGCGACGGCGGCGATCGCTGCCGTCACCGTCGGACCGACGCGGCTGCCGGCCGCGACGACGATGCCGGCGAGGACGAACAGCAGCAGCACTTCGGCACCCGGCGCCCAGTCCGGCCGTCGCAGGTAGACCTCGTGGATGATCTGCTCCAGCAGTTGGGCGTGGAACTCGATGCCCGGGACGTCGTCGCCGAGTGCCGTCTGGTGTACGTCCTGCAGCCCGCGGGCGGTCGAGCCGATCATCGTGATCGAACCGCGGAGCAGGTCGGCCGGGACCTCCCCGGCGATCACCTTCCAGGCCGGCACATAGCGGTCCGCCAAGGGGCGGGCGGCGTAGAGCCGCACCTGCCCCTGGGCGTCGGTGGGGACGCGGAACGCCCCGATGCGCACCTCCGCCACCGTGGCGCGCGGCGGCGACAGGCGAACCACGTAGGTGTCGGCACCCTGGGCGACACGCAGCGCTTCGGCGGCCAACGACGGAAAGACCTGGTTGCCGACCCGCAGCATCAGCGGCAGGTGGCGGATGACCCCGCCCGCCGACAGGCTGATGCTGAGCCCGCCGTTGCCGGCCGCCGCCCGCTCGATCAGGGGCAGCGTTCCCACGGCGCCGGGTGCGGCGGGCAGCCGCGCCGGAGTGTCGCCGTCCACCCAGGCGAAGCCGGCCTTGAGTGCCGGGACGGCGGTGGTGCTCGCCTCCACCAGGGCAAAGCCGGTGACGACGGGGCTGCGCGCCAGGGTGGCGGCCAGCAGCTCGTCGTGGTCGATGAGCCGTTCCGCGGCGACCAGCGGCCCGACCGCCCCCGGGGGCAGGCTCGGCAGCAGGCGAGCGGGGGAGGTCCGGTCGGGTTCGGCCAGCAGGATGTCGAGGACGATGGCGGTGGCTTCCAGATCCTGCACCGCCTGCAGCAGCTCGGCGAGCCGGGAGCGCGGCCACGGCCACTGGCCGATCCGGGCGAGGCTGGCCTCGTCGATGTCGACGATCCGCACCGGCGCGTCGGTGGGTTGCCGAGGCTGCAGCCGCTGGTAGGCGTCGAACAGGCTTTCCCGGATATCGAAGAAGAACTGCGGCTGATTGCGCGAGACCACCACGGCGGCGAGCAGTACGGCGATCGCCACCCACAGGTGGGCGTGCCGACCCAGCCCGGCGGCCAGACCCCATCTCCGTCGGGCGGCCGTGCCGGTCGGGCCCGCACCGCCCGGTCTCCGCACCTCGGGCGGCGATCCGCCGCCGGAACCGCTCACGCAGCGCTCCCTGCACCGAGGCTGCGGGAATGCGGCATTGCGAACGCGGCAAAGTTGCGATTAAATAACCTTGTTTCGCTTCGGTCGAGCATTTGAAGCGTGACACACCACATCATGGGACGCCGGTGAACGGTGGAGTTGTCGGGACAGAAGTCATGATCAGGTTCAGAGCCGTTTCGCTTGCGGGCGTCGTTGCGGTCGGTCTGGCCGCGGGTGGGTCGTCTGCCCTGGCCGAGGGCCTGCCGGCCGACGTCGGTCAGCAGGTCGCCGCCAGTGTCGCGGCTTGGCACGCCGACGGCAACAGCGCTGCGCTCAGTGCAACCATAGCCGACTTGTGCAGCGAAAATCCCGGCATTGCGCTCGACGTGGTGGCGTATGCGGGCGAGGTGGCGGCGACCTCGGGTCCGCCGGAGCGCTGCCTCGTTTCGGATTCCAAGTGCACGTCGCTGGAGGAACTGCTGGCGGTGCTGTACGAGCAGGCGGTGCAGGTCAGCAGTGGCCCGCGCACCGCCTCGATCGGGCGGACGACCCCGCCGTCACCTCCGAGCGGTGGCGGCGGCAGCGGCGGCTCGGGTGGAGGTGGCGGCGGCTCCGCGGACAGCGGCGGCGGTCCGGGCAAGGACGACATGCCACCACCGCCGCCACCGCCGGCGAGCGAGACTCGCCTATAGGCCCGGCGAGCGAGACTCGCCTATAGGCGACGACGGCCGACTGCGCGGTCCGCAACGAAAAGCGGCCCCGGGCAATGCCGCGGGGCCGCAGACCTTCGGACAGTCCTGGCGTCGGATCACTCGCTGCGCGCAACGCCCAGCAATTGCAGGATCCAGACGAACATCGTCACGAAGCTGCCGTACAGCATGAAGGCACCGAAGATCGCCTTGCGCTGTGTCAGCTCGCTGCCGTCCGACTCGTAGTACCAGTTCTTGATCTGCTGCGTCTCGTACGCCGTCAGTCCGGCGAAGATTACCGGCACGATGATCGACATCAGCAGATGCAGGCCGCTCGACTGCACGAACAGGTTGACCAGCAGCGCGATCAGCACGCCGAAGGTGGCCATCACCAGGAAGCGGCCGATCGCCGACAGGTCGCGCTTCGTCGTATAGCCGAACAGGCTCATGCCGGCGAACGCCGCCGCCGTGACGAAGAAGGCGCGCGCAATGCTGTCCTGGGTGTAGGCGTAGAACATGGGAGCGATCAGCGCCCCCCACATGGCGGCATAGGCCCAGAAGCACGCCTGCGCGACCCCTGTGCTCTTCGTCATCATGAGCTTGGGCGCGAAGAAGCCGAGGCCGAGGATGCCGGCGAACAGAACCCACTTCATCGGGCCCAGGGCGATCGACTGCATCAGCGCCGGGTTCATGGCGACGAGCATCGCGACGATACCGGTGCCGGCGACACCCAGCGCCATGTAATTGTAGACACGCAGCATGTACTGCCGCAGGCCGACATCGATCTGCGACGCCTCGGCTTGCGCCCGGGTCATCGGATCGATTCGAGTCTGGACCCTCTTGTCCGGTCCGAAAGCCATCTGTATCAAGCTCCTCGTCTTTGAAGACAACTATCTCAAGATATGGCCGACGCGCCGGATGGTTCAAGCGGAAGCGGCCGGATCAACCCTGATGATTGGACCCTGCTCACGCATCCGTGCTGTCGTCCTCGGCCGCCCGGCTGTTGCGCGATACGCGGTTGCAGGCGCTTCCGGCAACCGGCACCATGGGACTGGGACAGGGGCGCGGCGGCCGGGGCGGATCGACGTGCCGCCCAGGCCTCTCGAGGGAGGGAGACTGCGGCGATGTTCCGCCTGTTCGTGGCGATCTCGTTTCCCGAAGACGTCCGCATTCGCCTCGCCGGCGTGTGCTCGGGTCTGCCGGGGGCGAGGTGGATCGACGCCGACAGCATGCACCTGACGCTGCGCTTCATCGGTGACGTGGGCGGCGACCTGGCGGAAGACATCGACGCCGCACTGCAGGGCGTCTCGGCCCCGGCGTTCGAGCTGATGATCGCCGGCGTCGACTGCTTCGAGAGCGGAGGCAAGGTGCACACCCTGTGGGCGGGCGTCGAGAAGCAGCCGCTGCTGGTACATCTGCGCGACAAGGTGGAATCGGCGGTGGTGCGAGCCGGATGCGAGCCGGAGCGCCGCAAGTTCAAGGCGCACGTGACGCTCGCCCGCTTCCGCAGCGGCACGCCGCCGCGCATCGGCTCGTTCCTGCAGAGTTACAGCCGGCTGGCGCTGGGGCCGTTCCCGGTCGAGCGCTTCACCCTCTACCGCAGCCACCTGGGCAGCGAGAAGGCGCACTACGAGGCTCTCGCCGACTATCCCCTCGACCCCGCCCCGGGTCACGACTGGCAGGAGGAGTGACCCGTGCCCGAACACGGGTGGCGGCGAGACCGGCGATGACCGGCGGGCGGCCCTAGAGCACGGTTTGATCAGATCGAACCGATCTGATCAAAACGTGCTCCAACTGCTCTAGACGGAACCGTTCAGCAGTTCCGGCAGCGCCGCCAGCCGATCGAACACCCGCTCGGCGCCGGCGTCGCGCAGCCGCCGGCCGTGGTCCGGGGGGCAATGGCTGCCGCCGACGAACCCGAACACCCGCATCCCGGCGGCGACCCCCGCGCGCACGCCGGCCAGCGAATCCTCGATCACCAGGCAATCCGCCGGTGGGGAGTGCATTTCCGCCGCCGCATGCAGGAACAGGTCCGGCGCCGGCTTGCCGCGGGCGACCATCTCGGCGGAGAACAGGTGCGGCTCGAAGAACTCCAGGAGCCCGGTGATCGCGAGCGTCAGCCGCATCTTCGCGAGCCGCCCGGAGGAAGCGACGCAGCGGGGCAGCGTCAGCGCCGCCAGCATCCCGCGCGCACCCGGCAACGGTTGCAGCTCCGCCCGGAACGCGTCCGCGTCGCGGGCGCGGACGGTCTCGGCGAAGTCCGTCGGTAGCGGACGCCCCCGGTCGTCCTCGATGCGCCGCAGCACCTCGGGCATGGCGACGCCGCTGAAGCGCTCGATGCAGCCTTCGGCAGTCATCGGAAAGCCGATCGCCGAGAGCTCCCGGGCGAGCACGCCCGCCGCCAGCAGCTCGGAATCGACGAGGACGCCGTCGCAGTCGAAGACGATCAGCCCCGGCACCGGCGACGACGTCATGCGATCCTCCCCCTTCGTTCACCCGGCGCGGGCAGACGAGGATCCCGCCGGACGGGCCGCACGATCAACCGTTTTCGCCGGCATGCCCGGGCAAAGGATCTTCGACGCTCATGACTTCGCAGCTGGATGGACAAGCGATGCATTCTCCAGGCATGGACGGCAATTGTTGCGCCCGAATGCGAAAATCAACCAGGATACACCCCCAACGCGGCGCACGCGGCGAAGGCCGCCTGGGGTCGGACGTCGCCCGCCGAGCGCGCGCTGATCCAGGAGAGCATCTACGAACGCTTCATGGACAAGGCGCTGGACCGCGTCGCAAAGGTCAAGCAGGGCCACCCGCTCGATCCCGAGACGATGATCGGCGCCCAGGCGTCAAACGACCAGCTGGAGAAGATCCTCTCCTACATCGACATCGGCCGCAAGGAAGGGGCGAAGGTGCTGTGCGGCGGCGGTCGCGCCCGGATGGAGGGCGAGCTTGCCGGTGGCTACTACGTGCAGCCCACCGTCTTCGAAGGCCACAACAGGCAGCGCATCTTCCAGGAGGAGATCTTCGGACCCGTGGTCTCGGTGACCACGTTCAGGACCGAGGAGGAGGCGCTGCAGATCGCCAACGACACCCTCTACGGTCTGGGCGCCGGCCTGTGGACGCGGGACGGCAATCGGGCGTTCCGAGTCGGCCGGGCGGTGCAGGCGGGCCGGGTATGGACCAACTGCGACCACCTGTATCCGGCGCATGCGGCGTTCGGCGGCTACAAGCAGTCGGGTATCGGCCGGGAAAACCACAAGATGATGCTGGACCACTACCAGCAGACCAAGAACCTGCTGGTCAGCTACAGCCCGAAGGCACTGGGCTTCTTCTGAGGGGCGTCGCGCAGCGGCGAGGTGCGGCGGGAAAGGGAGCGGCGATGGTCGAGCGCGTGATCGCCACTCCCGCCGCCGCAGCGGTGATCGAACGCCTGAAGCAGCAGCACGGCCCGCTGATGTTCCACCAGTCGGGCGGCTGCTGCGACGGCAGCGCGCCGATGTGCTATCCGGCGGGCGAGTTCAAGGTGGGCGGCGTCGACGTGCGCCTGGGCGAGATCTGCGGCTGCCCGTTCTGGATGTGGGCCGACCAGTACGCCTTCTTCGCCGCGAGCCAGCTGATCATCGACGCGGTGCCGGGCCGCGGCGCCGGCTTCTCCCTGGAAGCCCCGGACGGCATCCGCTTCCTCACCCGCTCGCGCCTGTTCACCGACGAGGAAGCGGCCGAACTGGACCGCCGGCCCCCGCCGCCGCGCGGCGGCCAGGACGCCTGAACCCCGGCGGTGCGCCGGTCGGCGCCCGGCCGCTGCATCCCGAAGTGTCGTCATATGTCGTCATATGTCGTCATTTCGCCCGTAACCATCTGAAATCATTGGGTTCAAAATGACGACACATGTCGTCATTCCGGTCGTCGGCGTGTCGTCATTTGTCGTCAAGAGTCGTCATTTGTCGTCATTCGCCCGCCGGCTTCCCGGACGCTGCCCGCCACGGTCCGCGGAGCGGGGCCGGCGACGCGGGACCGATGATGCCAGCGCGCGCCGCCCCCCGTCACCCCGCCGAATCCGCGGGTTGTCGGTGTTTCCCACGCTGCGCCGGCCATGCTCCTCGGCTAGACTGCCGCGCGGCGGAGGGGAGGGGCGCGGGTGGAGGTCTTCACGGCGATCGCGGGCCTGTTCGGGCTGACCGCGCTGCTCAGTTTCATCAACGACCGGTTCCTGCGCCAGCAGACGGACATCGGCCTGCTGCTGCTGGCGGTGGTGGCGACCCTGCTGCTGAGAGCCTCGGAAGCCGTCGTGCCGACCGGCGTCACCGACGTCCTGCTCTCCTACACGCACGCGTTCAACCTAGAGGAGACGCTGCTGAAGGGCGTGCTCTGCTTCATGCTGTTCCGCGGCAGCGTCAACGTCCGCTGGGCGAGCCTGCGGGAGCAGCGATGGCTGGTGCTGTCGCTCGCCTTCGGCGGGACGGCGATCGCCTGCCTGCTGACCGGCGGCGCGCTCTATGCCGGGCTGTCCGCCTTCGGCATCGCCATTACGCTGGCGCAGGCGCTGCTGTTCGGCGCGCTGATCGCCGCCACCGATCCGATCGCCGCGATTGCGATCCTGTCGAAGATCGGCCTGCCCGCCAATCTGCAGACGGTGATCGACGGGGAATCGCTGCTGAATGACGGCGTCGCCGTGGTCCTCTTCACCATCTTCGCCGGCCTTGCGCTTGGCGGCGCGTCCGCCGGCTGGAGCGATGCCGGGCTGATCTTCGTGCGCGAAGTCCTCGGCGGCTGCGCTGTGGGCGTCGCCGGCTGGGTCGTCATCCACCTGCTGATGGTGCGGGCGAACACCTACCACACGGGCCTGCTGGTCTCCCTGGGGGGCGTCGCCTGCATGTACGCCATAGCCCAGCACCTGCACGTCTCCGGTCCGATCGCCACGGTGGTGGCCGGGCTGCTGAGCGGCAACCTGACGGGGCCGCGCCTGAGCGAGAGCACCATCGCGCCGCTGCGCACGTTCTGGTGGGGCCTGGACGAGGTGCTGAACGCGCTGCTGTTCGTGTTCGTGGGCCTGCACGTGGTGCTGATCAATCCGCTCGCGGGCGTCATCCCGGGGGTGCCCGGCGTGCTGGCAATCCTGGCCGTGCTCGCCGGCCGGGCGCTGGCGGTGGCGGCGATCGTGGGCGGCCTGGACGGGGCGGGCGTCATCCGCGCCGACCGGCTGGGCCTGACCAGGCTGCTGACCTGGGGCGGCCTGCGCGGCGGGCTGTCGCTGGCGCTCGCCGTCTCGCTGCCGGACAGCGCCTGGAAGCCGCTGCTGCTGAACATCACCTTCGCCACGGTGGTGTTCTCCATCGTCGTCCAGGGCCTGACCATCGGCCGGCTGTTCAGCAAGGATCAGCTGGCGGGCCTGCTGCGGTCCTGAAACCGGGGGTGGAGGGTGGCGGCCCGGGTTCCCGGGGCGCCGCTGGCGATGCACTTCGCCAGGAACGTCGATTCACAGGGGTACGGTGCGGACATTCGGAACCGCCCTCTTGGAGGCGGAGCGGACCCTGAGCAATCTCCAATAGGGCGGATCATGATCCGCCGGATGTCTCAATCCGCCACCGCGGAGCGCCAATCATGTATGTACGTGATGGCAAGAAAGGAAACCTGCGATCCGGACAACCGGCCGTCTACCGCGCGCTGGCAGTCTGCGCCATCACGGCGGATCACGATCCGCCCTATGCGTGCTGGGATCGCGCCGAGGCGCCGTCCGCCGCATGCGCTGACCGTCCCCGGCATCGATCGCGCGCCGCGGTTCGCTCAACTGTCGCTTGCACGGCGATCACGAGGCGGCAATATTGACCCCAGCGGGGGTGGGTCTAATCCGGGTTGGGGGATGCCTGTGCTGGTACGCCCGAGGGCGTGCGGCGATCGCGCGGCGCCCCGGTCCCGGCGTTGCCACTCCAGAATTGTTGCGAGGGAGTGGGGCGAATGGCTTCGATGGGTGGCAGCAGCGGCAATGATTTCAACTTCCGCGGGACCGGCGGTGATCTGCTGTTCGCCGCCGCTGCGGTGCTCGGCAGCGACGGCGACGACAACCTGGTCGGCACCAACGGCGACGACACGCTGGACGGCGCCGGTGGCAATGACTCGGTCGACGGCGCCGCGGGCGACGACCGGGCGTCGGGCGGCAGCGGCGACGACCTGCTGTTCGGCAGCGACGGCGACGACCGACTTGCGGGCGACGACGGCAACGACACCCTGGACGGCGGCTCGGGCGACGACACGGCGACCGGCGGCCTCGGCGACGATCTCGCCTTCGCCGGTGAAGGCGACGACCGGGTGGCGGGCGACGGCGGCAGCGACACCCTGGACGGCGGCCTCGGCAACGATACGCTGCTGGGCGGCGGCGGCGCCGACAGCCTGACCGGCAGCGACGGCGACGATCTGCTCAATGGCGGTGGCGGCGACGATAGCCTGGACGGCGGGTTCGGCCGCGACACGCTGCTGGGAGGCGACGGCAACGATCGGCTGGTCACGGGTGCGGATTCCATCGACGGCGGCAGCGGCGACGACGTCTTCGCCCTCGATCCCTTCGCCTTCGATCCCCTCGGCCCCGCCATCGGCACGCTGAACGGCGGCGACGGCATCGATACCCTGGATGCGTCGAGCGGAGGGCAGTTCTGGGGGCTCGACCTGACGGGCATCGAGGTCCTGCGGATGGATTTCGGCTCGGTGGAGGCCTCCGTCGCCCAGCTCGCGACGTTCCAGACCATCGATCACGCGACCGGGGGCGAGTTCGGCCTCTACTCTTTCATCCTCCGCGGCGTCGGCACGGCGGATCTGACCGGTCGTTTCACCGACGCGACCTCCGGAATCTCCATGCTCAGCTACTCGGAAAGCGCGCTCGTCATTGGAGAGTCCCATCTGGGACGCGTCGACTTTCTTGGATCCGGCTTTGCCGAAACGGTCACCGGCGGCGGCGGCGGCGACTACCTCTGGGGGTGGAGTGGTGCCGACAGGTTCACGGGCGGCGGCGGTTCCGACTGGCTGGACGGCGGCGAGGGACACGACTGGCTCGCCGGCGGGATCGGCCACGATTCCCTCCAGGGATCCTACGGCGACGACACGGTGCTGGGCGGCCTCGGCCATGACTCGGTGGGCGGTGGCGAGGGCAACGACTCGCTGTCCGGCGGCGGCGGCATGGACACCCTGGACGGCTGGACCGGCAACGACCGGCTGGCGGGCGAGGACGGCGACGACTGGCTGTTCGGCGACTTCGGCGACGACACCCTGCTCGGCGGCAGCGGCGCCGACAGCCTGAACGGGGGTGACAGCGACGATCGCCTGTGGGGCGGCGACGGCGACGACACGCTGGACGGCGGTTGGTCCGGCGACGACACCCTGCTGGGCGGCAACGGCAACGACTGGATCGTGTTCGGCAGCGGTGCCGACACCGCCGACGGCGGCGCGGGGGCGGACGTCTTCGCCTCGTACAGCGGGTTCGACCTGGGCCCCGCCACGCTGGAGGGCGGCGCCGGCGTCGATACGCTGGATGCGACCAACGGGCTCATGGTCGACCGCCTGACCCTGTCCGGCATCGAGCGGTTGCTGGTCGGCGGCGCCGAGATCCAGGTGACCGCGAGCCAGCTTGCCGGGTTCTCGGTCATCGACAGCCTCTACGACGACATCTACGCCTTCAGCCTGACCGGGGCCGGCAGCGTCGACCTGACCGGCCGGCTGGCCGACCTCTCCGCCGGCATCTTCGTGCGCAGCGCCGGTGCGGTGGCGGTGACGGTTGGCGACGGCCACAGCGGTCTCGCCTCGTTCTGGGGGTCCCAGTACGGCGATACCTTCACCGGCGGCAGCGGCGACGACGTCCTCAATGGCTACGGCGGCGACGACCGGCTGACGGGCGGTGCCGGCGCCGACTGGATGTCCGGCGACGACGGCAACGACACCCTCGCCGGCGGCACCGGGAACGACAACCTGAATGGCGGTTGGTCCGGCAACGACCGGCTGGCCGGCGAGGCGGGCGACGACACCATGATCGGCGGTACCGGCAACGACACCCTGCTCGGCGGCACCGGCGCCGACAGCCTGTCCGGCGACGAAGGCGACGACCGGCTCTCCGGCGGGGGTGGCGGCGATATACTCACGGGTGGGTTCGGCAAGGACACCCTGCTGGGCGAGAGCGGCAGCGACTGGCTGGACGGCGGCGACGGCGAGGACGTGGTGAACGGCGGCGAATCCGTCGACGTGCTGGCCGGCGGGGCGGATGCCGACCGGTTCGTGTTCTCCACGGCCGGTCATTCCGCCTTCGGCGGCGGCGACATCCTCACCGATTTCCTCTCCGGCACCGACGTGATCGACCTGCGCACGGTGGCCGCGGGGGGCACGTTCATCGGTGCCGGCGGGTTCACCGCCGGCGGCGGGATCGAGGCCCGCTTCGACCTGGTGCTGGGCCAGCTGCAGGTGGACGTCAACGATTCCGGCAGCTTCGATGCCGGTGATCTGGAGATCAACGGCCTCACGGCGATCACCGCTGCCGATATCCTGTTCGGCTGAGCGCCCGCGCCGCCGCTCGTTCATCCTCGCGAACGGGCGGCGGGTGTTTGCTCCGTCACAGACGCCGGGTCCCCGGCGGGCGTAGGCTGCTGGCTTGGTTGCGGGTTTGCCCGCGGGCAGCGGAGCGTGTGTGATGGGTGGTGCGGCGGCGTGGGTCGACGAGGTGTGTCAGGGGCTGCAGTTGCCGGGGGTCTCGCCCTGGTTGCCGTGGAACAAGCGTGAGCGCTCGGACGCGTTCGGCGATCCGGCGGACGACCAGGGCGCGTCCGGCGTCTACCTCGTCGCCTGGGGCCGTTCCGAGGACGACCTGGAGGTGGTCTACATCGGCGCCACCGGCCGGTCGCGCTACCGGCTGCAGCGGCTGGAGAGCCAGGTGAAGTGGGGCCTGGACCACGGCTTCGCCGCCTTGCGCGACGTGGTCGAGTGCCGGGACGACCATCGCACCATGCACAAGGTGTGGGTGCGGATGATCCGGGTGGACGAGGTGCCGCTGTATCCGTCGGTGGCCCTGTCGCGCCAGCAGGTGAACGCGGTCGGCGCCCGCCGCCGTCAGCTGGCCGCCCTGTTCGAAGCCGAGCACTGGCGGCGCTTCGGCTCCCGGGTGCCGGGCAACCCGGAGACCGCCGGCGTCATCCTGCGCGACGTGGACCGGCAGGAACGTTCGCCGCACCGCGGCCGCGCCGCTGCCTGAAGCCCGGGTGGCCGCGCCGCCGCCTGAAGCCCGGGTGGCCGGGCCGCCGCCTGAAGCCCGGGTGGCCGGGCCGCCGCCTGAAGCCCGGGTGGCCGGGCCGCCGCCTGAACGCCTGAACCGCTGCGCGCCCGCCGCTCAGTCGGCGTACGGGTTCCGCGTACGACGCAGCGTCAGGCGCAGCGGGATGCCGTTGAGGCCAAAGGTCTCCCGCAGGCCGTTGGCGAGGTAGCGCAGGTAGGCTTCCGGCACCTGCTCCGGCCGGTTGGCGAAGATTACGAAGGTGGGCGGGCGGGCCTTCGTCTGCACCATGTACCGCATCCTGATCGGCCGTCCGTGCACCGAGGGCGGCGCCTGGCGGGCGGTGATCGCGGCCAGCCAGCGGTTGAGCTTCGGCGTCGCAAGCTGCCGGGTCCACAGTCCGTAGACGTCGAGCACCGCCGGTAGCAGCCGGGCCACTCCATCGCCGCTGAGCGCCGACAGCGGGATGACCCGCAGGCCGCGGAGCTGCGGCAGGGACTGCTCGATGCGCCCGAGGATGGCGTCCATCGCCGCCTTCCGGTCCGCCACCAGGTCCCACTTGTTGGCCACCAGCAGCGCCGCGCGGCCTTCCGCCGCCACCAGGTCGGCGATCGTCAGGTCCTGCTTCTCCAGCCCGGTCGTGGCGTCGATGACGATGACGGCGACGTGCGCGAAGCGGACGGCGCGCAGCGTGTCCGCTCCCGCCAGCTGCTCCAGCTTGCCGTCGACGCGGGATTTCCGGCGCAGGCCGGCGGTGTCGAACAGGCGCAGGGTGCGGCCGCCGAACGGCCAGTCGATGGCGATCGCATCCCGGGTGATGCCGGCTTCCGGTCCGGTGATCAGGCGCTCCTCGCCGATCAGCCGGTTGATCAGCGTCGATTTGCCCACGTTCGGCCGGCCGATCACCGCCAGTTGCAGCGGCCCCGCCGGAGCGGCGGGCTCGGGAGATATGGCCTCGGCCTCGGGCTCCCCAGCAGGCGCTTCCGCTGCCGCATCGACGTCACTTTCATCCGCCTCCGCCGGCTCGGCGGCGGCGTCGGCGGCGTCGACCATCGGCTGCAGGGCGTCGTAGAGCAGGCCGAGGCCCTCGCCGTGCTCGGCCGACAGCGGCAGCGGCTCGCCCAGGCCGAGCGCGAACGCCTCCGCCAGGCCCGCAAGCCCGGCGCGCCCCTCGCACTTGTTGGCGATCAGGATGGTGGGCCGGTCGGCACGGCGCAGCAGCCCGGCCAATTCCCGGTCCAGCGGCGTCAGCCCCTCGCGGGCATCGACGACGAACAGCGTCACGTCCGCCAGTTCCAGGGCGCGGGTGGTCTGCGCCTGGATCCGCGCTGCCAGGTCGCCGCCGCGGGCGTCCTCGAAGCCGGCCGTATCGACGATGCGGAAGGCGAGATCGCCCAGCCGGCCGTCGCCCTCGCGCCGGTCGCGGGTGACGCCCGGCATGTCGTCGACCAGCGCCAGCCGCTTGCCGACCAGCCGGTTGAACAGGGTGGACTTGCCGACGTTGGGGCGGCCGACGATGGCGACGGTGAGCGGCATGACAGGCTCCGGACGCGGGCAGCGGGGCCGGGGCGCGAGAACCCGGCGATACTTGGTCAGGATGAAAACCGCAGGCTCACCGGAAGGCGAACAGTCCGCCGTCGTCGTCGAGCAGGAAGACGGCGCCCTCGGCGACCACCGGCGCCACCGTCGTTCCCCGGCCCAGCGTCTGCCGGTCGAGGATGCGGCCGTCGAACGGCGAAACCGCGTAGATTCGTCCGTCCGAACTGGCGATCAGCAGCCGCTCCGAGGCCAGCACCGGGCCGGCCCACTGGACGGGCCCCTCGCGCTCCTTCTCGTCCTCGAAGGCAGGCAGCGGCGTCACCCAGTGGATGCGGCCGTTGTCGGCGGCCACCGCGATCAGCTTGCCGTCGCTGGTAATCTGGAAGATGTGCCGGCCGGCGAGCCACGGGCTCTGCAGCCCGCCCACGTCACGCTCCCACAGCCGCTGGCCGGTGCGCAGGTCGAAGGCGGCGAGGATGCCGCCGGCGCTGATCGCGTACACCCGCCCGCCGTCGATCACCGGCCGGGCGCGGATCTGGGCCAGCGCCGAAATCTCGTCGCTGCTGCGGGCCGGCGCCAGGGATTCCGTCCAGATCGGCCGACCGGTGTCGGCGCGCAGCGCCACCAGCTCGCCGGAGGAGAAGGGGGCGACGACGGCGCCGGCGTCCACCGCCGGGCTGGCACCGCCCACCAGGCGGGCGACCTCGGCCAGCGCCTGGAACGGCGGCCAGGCGTCGCTGCCATCGGCCGCGGAAAGTGCACGCAGCTGGTTCTCGACGCTGACGACGAACACACGCCCGCCTGCGACCGTCGGCGGCGAATGCACCGGATAGCCCACCGACCGGCGCCACAGTTCCTTGCCGCGGGCCGCGTCCAGCGCCACCACCTTGCCGAAGCCGGTGCTCGCGAACAGCCGGCCGTCGTCATAGGCGATGCCGCCCGGTCGGGCGTCGTCGTCCTCTTCCTTGCGGGCCAGGTCCACGTCCCACAGCCGCTTGCCGGTCTTCAGCTCGAAGGCGCTGACCAGGTTTTCGGTGTCGATGGTGTAGATCCGCCCGCCGCCGATCACCGGCGGCGCCAGAATCGGCCGCGAACTGCTGACGCCGGTGCCGGCGCTGGCCTCCCAGATGGGCCGGGCGGAGAGGTTCGCCTGCAGGTGCTGCATCGCATGCGAGGCGTCGCCGCCCGCCTGCGGCCAGTCGGAATTGACGATCGGCGGCGGCAGCACGATCGGCTCGGCGCCGGCCTGCGGATCGGCGGTCAGTGCCTGCTGGTGCTCGAGCACCGAGATTCGCTGCCCCGGCAGCGGTGGTCCGTCGGACTCGCCGAACCACGTGTTGCAGCCGGCGAGCAGCAGCACGCCGAGCGCTGCCGCGATCTTCGCCCGTTTTCTCATCGTTCCTCGCATTGGCCGGGACCGCTCAACCCTCGCCCAGCTGCGTCAGCAGTTGCTGGGCGCGGCTGCGCACGTCGGGGGGAGCCTGCGCGTCGCTGGCGAGCGCGCCCAGCCGCCCGCGCGCCTCGGCGGTGCGGCCGGACCGATACTCGATCACCGCGCTCAGCTCGCGGGCGGAGAAGCGCCAGCCGTTGCCGTCCCGCGTCAGCGGCTGCAGCTTCCCCAGGATGGCGTCGGAATCGAGCGGCAGCACCTCCGCCTCCAGCGCCGTCATCGCCTCCAGGATGATCGCCAGCTCCCGGTACATTTCCGGCGACGCGGTGCGCTGCAGCTCCTGATAGAGTGCGCGCGCGCCCGGCCGGTCGCCGTCGCGGGCCAGCAGGGCGGCGCGCTGGAAGCTCGCCAGCATCCCGTAGCCCGCTGGGCCATTCTCGCTCAGCTGCCGCAGCGCCGCTTCGGCGGCAGGGCGGTCGGTTTCCGTCTGGCGGATCGCCGCGGTGAACTTCTGCGACGCGGCGCTGCGCGACCGGTTGTCCTGGTACTCCCAGATCTTGAAGCCGGCGACGGCGACGACCAGCACCATCGCGGCGCCGATCAGGTACGAGCCGTAGCGCTTCCACAGCTTCTCGTACTTCTCGCGCCGCAGATCCTCGTCGATCTCGCGCAGCAGGGTGTCGTGCCTGGGGTCGTCCTTCGGCTCGCTCATCGTGCTTCTTTGTGTTGGCGCCTGCGCTGTCCTCGCGGGCGAGCCCCGGGGATCGCCCCGGGTGCCCGACCGTCGCCCGGCGGGCGAAGGGCCGTACCATACGCCGAGCGGGCGCCGCTGACAAATGCCCCGGCGCGCAAAAGGCGTGTGACCGGCGTCTGACCGGCGCCTGACCGGCGTCTGACCGGCTGGGCGACGGTGGATGGCCGCCGGGACGAACCTCCGGTGGGACTGCGCTCAGGCCTCGGGCAGCCACTTGATCGAGCAGCCCATGCTCGCCGTCTGCCGGGTGGGGCCATGCCCCGTCCCGGCGACCTGCCGCATCGCCTCGTACAGCTCCCGCGGCGCGTCCGGCTTCGGCTCGGTGCGCGATGCGTCCAGTCGCCCCCGGTACTGCAGGCCCAGGTCCCGGTCGAAGCCGAAGAAGTCGGGGGTGCAGACGGCACCATAGGCCCGCGCCACCGCCTGCGTTTCGTCCACCAGGTAGGGGAAGGTGAAGCCGTTGCGGGCGGCGAACTCCCGCATCCTGTCGGGCGCGTCGTCCGGATGGCGGTGCCAGTCGTTGGGCATGACGGCGACGACGCCGATGCCCAGGTCCTGCAGGTCCCGGGCGTCGCGGGCGATCCGCGGTGCGATGGCGCGCACGTACGGGCAGTGGTTGCAGATGAACATCACCAGCGTGCCCGCGGCTCCGCGCACGTCGCCCAGGCCGACCATGCGGCCGTCGGGGTCGGCCAGCGCGAAGTCCGGTGCCTTCCAGCCGAACTCGCACAGCGGCGTATCGGTCAGCACCATGGCATCCTCCCGTTCCTTTTCCGGCCGACGCGCTCGCCGGCCGCTTCTCGCCGACAGTTGGGGCATCCGTGGACCGGATGCAACATTGCCGATCCCCGGGTTGCGACCCCTTGCGTCGTCACCGGGACTCGCGAGGCGAACCAGTCCACGGCCGGGCGACCGGCACCCTCGCCCGAAGCCGGATCGCCGCGGTCACCGCGGGGCTGCGCGGTGACGACCCTGAACATTAACCTTCGGTTCACCGGCGGTGCGCCATAGTCCGGGGATGTTCCATCCGCAGCCGCCCGTACCCGCACCGCTTCGGTCCGCGTCCCGACCCCGGGCTGCCGCCGGTGTCCTGGCGATCGCGCTCGCCGCCGGCCTGCAGGGGGGGTGTGTGGCGGCAGTCGGCGCCGGCACCGTCGTTACCACCGGCAAGACCCCGGTGGACCACGTCTATTCCTGGGTGACGGGCAAGGACTGCTCGGTGGTTCGGAAAAGCCGCGGCTACACCTACTGCATCGAGGACGAGGTGGTGACGCCGGTCCTGGTGCACTGCTATCCGACGCTGGGGGAGGTCACCTGCTACGCGGTTCCCGACCCGTTCCCCGGCGGACAGCGCGAGCTGGGCAGCGTGCCGCCCCCGCCGGTGCCTTTGCTCGCCGCCCGCCAGCCGCCAACGGCGGAACCGGCGCCGACGACCCCGACGACCCCGGCGGCAATTCCAACGGCAACTCCAATGGCACCTTCGGCGGCCACCGTGCCGGCCGGCGCCCCGGTGCCGGGCGATACGGCCGGACTGGGCGTTCCGCCGGCCCGGTAGGCGACCCGCAGCCCGGGCGGAGGCGTCAGGCGATCCCGCCCCCGGACGACCGGCCGCCGCCGGCCCGCACCCGAGCCGGCGCGGTGCCCGCGGGCGCGGCCGGCTGCGGGCGCCAGGCGGCGAGTGCACCGCTCAGGCGGTCGAATGCCCCGTCGTCGCCGGGGATGCCGAAGCGCAGCCAGGTGGGCCAGCGCGCAAACCGGCGCACCAGGATGGCCGAGCCGGCGAGAAACTCGAACAGGTCCTGGGCACGCGGGTGCTCGACCAGCCGAAACAGGCTGGTGCCGCCGACGATTCGCAGCCCGCTGCGCAGCAGCAGGCCGTCGAGCCGTCCGGCGGCGGCGGTCAGCCGCACCCGGGCGGAGCGGATCCAGACGTCGTCGGCGAGTGCCACCGCCCCCACCGCCGCCGCCGGGCCGCTCACCGTCCACGGTCCCAGCGCCTGGCGCAACCGCACCGCCAGCGGTTCGCCCAGCAGCGCGAAGCCCAGCCGCATTCCGGCCAACCCGAAGAACTTGCCGAACGAACGCAGCACCACCAGGTTCGGTCGGCGGCTGTGCGCTGCGAGGCTGATCTCCGGGGCGATGTCGGCGAACGCCTCGTCGGCGATCAGCAGTCGCTCGTCGCCCAGGCGCAGCAGCCGCTCCGGATCGGACATCCGTCCGTCGGGATTGTTGGGGTTGCCGACGACGACGACGTCTGCGTCGGCCGGGACCTGGTCGAGGCCGCCGATCTCGATCACCCGGTGACCGGCGGCGCCCCAGCAGGCGGCGTGCTCCCCGTAGGTGGGGCCGACGACGACGACGCGCAGGCTCGGCACCAGCCGCGGCAGCCACTGGATGATCGCCTGCGAGCCGGGCGCGGGGACGACGCCCGCCGGATCGGGCGCACCGTAATAGCCGGCGGCCGCTTCCCGCAGCCACGCGTCGAGCGCCGCATCCGGCAGCCGATGCCAGTATTCGCGCGCCAGCTCCGGCAGCGGATAGGGGGTGGGGTTGATGCCGGTCGACAGGTCGAGCCATTGGTCGCGGGGAATGCCGAAACGGTCGGCGACCACGTCGACCTCGCCGCCGTGCTCCAGGGTCGTTTCGTCCATCCGAGGATCAGCCGAAGCGGTAGTGCTTGTGAACCGGTGAGCGGACCTCCCAGGTACACTTCAGCCCGGCGGGGAAGGTCACCAGATCGCCGTCGCCGAACTCGACCGCCTCGCCGCCCTCGGTCACCACCCGGACATCACCCGCCAGCAGGTAGCACGTTTCCGCTTCTTCGTACTGCCAGTCGAAGACGCTCGCTTCCTTGCTCCAGGTCGGGCAGCGGCGCATCGCCTCCGCCACCCCCGCGGTCGGCTTTTCGACTTTGATCTTCATTGCCGTACCCCGCATCTTGTTGTCTTGGGCATCGGTCGCCGAACGGGTGCCGCCCGATGACACCAATATTTTAGCACGGTGCCGCACGCTTGACAGCCTGCGGCGGACGCATACCCCTCGACTTGACGCGGGGATTTTGCGTCCTATCCTCAGGGAAGGCCGCGGAAGGGGCGACGATGCGCGACGATCTTGGCGACGAGGATCCCCGGCGCGTCCTGCCCACGCGCCGTGCGGCACTGGGCACCGTCATCCTTGGCGGCGCCGCGACGCTGCTGGCCGGGGCCGTCGTCCGCCCGGCAGCCGGCGCCCCGCTCGTTCCGCGCACGCCGCCGCCCGCCATCCGCTTCGACGTCGTCCGTGCCGGCTCGGTCATCGGCCGCCACGACGTGGATTTCCGGCCCGGCCGGGACGGGTACGCGGTGAACACCAAGATCGACATCACCGTGCGCATGCTGGGCGTCACCGTCTTCGAGTTCCACCATACCGGCACCGAGACCTGGGCGGGCGGCCGCCTGCAGGCGTTCGACAGCGAAACGAAGGACGACGACAGCAACTTCTTCGTCATCGGCCGGGCGACTGCCGACGGCTTCCAGATCACCCATCGCAAGGGGACGGAGACCGCCCCCGCCGACATCATGGTCGGCAGCTACTGGACGCCGGAGATCGCCCGGCGCCAGCTGCTGATCGATCCGCAGCGGGGCCGCCTCAAGCCGCAGCAGCTGCTGGGCCGGGACACTCTGTCGGTGGACGTGGGCGGCACGCCGGTGGCGACGACCCGCTACCGGCTGAGCGGCGTCACCGACGGCTGGGTCGCCTATGACGACCGCGGCCGCTGGCTCGCGGCCGAGCTGAAGAAGAAGGGCTCGGACATCCTCTATCGCGCCCGCGGCTGACGCGGATCGCCCACGCCGCTGACGCGCAGGCGCCGCCTTCCACCTCCGATATTCATCGCGACCATCCGCCGGCTTGCCCTCGCGGTCCGCGGTCGGTTATAGTGATTAACCCGCATGGGGGTCCACGCGATGATTGTGTTCCCGTTTCGCTCCCGCAAATCCCCTGCTGCGCCCCATTACATTCAGATGACTGGTGGGGTGTTCCTGATTTTGTTCACCGTTTTGGGTTCTTCTGGCTGTTCGTCCATCGACCCGTCCAGCGAGCAGCCTCCGGGCGGCCCGGTGCGCGAGATCGCGGTCGGCGGATTCGACAGCAGCGATCCCGATCGCCAGCGCATCGCCCGGCATTTCCGCCGCGAACTGGCGGCGCGGCTGCGGGACAGCGAGGCGTTCGAGGCCGTCCTGCTTCCCCCGCCACCCCGGCTGCCGGCGGGGGCTGTGCTGATCACCGGCCGCATGATCGACGTCAGCGATGGTTCCGACGCGCTGCGCTTCCTGATCGGCTATGGCCTGGGGGCCAGCAGCGTGCGTGCGCAAATCGAACTGCGCGACGCCGGCGGTCAGATGCTGGCCCGTTTCGAGGACAGCGCCCGGGCGCGGGACGGCTCGATGTCGATGACGCCATGGGCGGCCGGCAGCGACGCCGACGAGGTGACGGCAGCGATGGCCGACGGCACCGCAGACGCGATCGTCCGCTGGAGCAGGGGCGAAGGTCTGGAGCCCTCGCTCTTGGATCGGCTGTTCTGAAACCGGGGTTCCGATCGTCGCCGGGCCGCGCGGTGTGCTGCAACCCGTTTGGGTTAATCTAACGCAATTGACCGGCGATATGAACGCGCATAGGGTAACGAGGTTTTCGGCCATTGGGTTCTGTCTCTGGGGACGGCAAGGAGGGAACATGTTGCGATATAAGGCAAAGACGGTCGCCACTTCCGCGATTATCCTCGGTGCTCTTATCGTCGGTGGATGCGCCAGCCCGCAACCGATCGGCCTGCTGTACTACGGAGCCTCGATTCCGGAAGGCGGCACCTCGGAAGTGGTCGCGACCAAGAGCGGCAGCGCCCAGTGCACCTCGATCCTGGCGCTGGTGGCGCAGGGCGACTGCACCATCGAAGCGGCCAAGTCGGCGGGCGGCATCAAGCGCGTCGCCTACGTCGATCGGAAGGTCGAGAACATCCTGGGCATCTACGGCAAGTACACGATCACCGTGTACGGCGACTGAGCGCCACTTCGGACGAACCAGTCGGATCAGGGGTGCCCGCACCGGCCACGGTGCGGGCATCTGTGCGTCGGCCCGGGTGTTCCGGGGGGCCGACGCCCGCGCAGTGTCGCGGCGGGTACCCATACCCGGCAATCACAAACAGAAAAGGCGGGTGCCCGAAGGCCCCGCCCCGCGAGGTAATGGTGTAGCGTCTGCCGCGCCACTTGAAATCCTTGGCAGCCCGCCGGGCTACTTCGCGACCGGACCCAGCGGCCAGATGACGCGGCCGTAGAGTTCGTTCAGAATTTGCGCCAGCCCTGTGTACATGGCGGCGAAGCCGAGCACAATACCCTCGAAGCCGGCGATCCGTTTCAGCAGCGGACTGCCGATGAAATCACCGATCGAGAGCAGGGCGAACGCCACCACCAGCAGGAAGAATGTGACCTGCAGGGCCCGGTTCAGCCGGAAGGTGCCGATGAACATGACGAACGACATCAGGCCCCAGATCGCCAGATAGCAGCCCATCGCCACTTCCGTCGGCCGTTCGGCGATCCCGATCTTCGGAAACACGATGATGCCGGCCAGCGTCAGCCAGAAGAAACCGTAGGAGATGAAGGCCGTGGTGGCGAAGGTATTCGCCTTTCGCCATTCGAAGACGCCGGCGAAAACCTGGGCGATGCCGCCGTAGAACACCGCCATCGCCAGGATCATCGCATCCAGGCCGAAGAAGCCGGCATTGTGGATGCTGAGCAGGATCGTCGTCAGCGCGAAACACAGCAGACCGAGCGGCGCCGGGTTGGCGTTGGTGTCGACGATCGTCACCTTGGCGGGGAGAGCGGGGGCCGGGGCCGCCGCGGCGGGCGGGACAACGAATGCGGACTTGGGGTTGCTCATGGTCGTGTGAACTCCCTTCTTGGCGCCGATCCCGGCGTGCGCAGGGCATCGCCCGCGCCACAGGATCGGCGAAGGTCCTTGGTGACCGGGGTTGCGCCTACCAGCCGAGCCAGTCGGGGCGGAGCGGGATCCTCGTCTGATAGATCTGCTGGGCGGCGACCGTGCCGTAGTTGTACTCGTTCCGGAACAGCATCACCGTCGTCGTGCCCCGGTGATCGGTCGGCGTCCAGGTGGACGGCAGGCACACGCCGGCGAGCCCGGCCGGAACGTGGTCCCGCATCTCCTCGAACGCCTTCTTGATGTTGGCGCCGGTTACGCCACCCGCCTTGTCGGCGGCGGTCATCGCATCGCGCACCAGGAATGCCGAGCAGACGCCGCGGATGTAGTGGGCGGGGCGATATTCCTGGCCTGTCGGGTCCGACATCCGGGAAACTGCCCGAACGGTGGCCATGCCCGGAACGTCGTCACCCCAGCGGGCGGTGCTGAGCACCCACACCAAGCCATTTCCGGCGTCGCCCGCCAGCTTCGCGCTCGCTTCGTCCCAGCCGTAGATGTTGGTGAGGAACTGGGTGCTGACGCCCTGCTCGGCGCACGCCTTCAGCAGGGCCACGTTCGACTCCGCGGTGTTGGCGAGGAATGCGAAGTTGGCGCCGGACTGCTTCAGGGACTCGCACTGCGCCGAGAAGTCACCGGGCGACAGGGCGTAGCGTACCGGCGGCAGGACCTCGAAGCCCAGGTCGCGGGCGTATTCGGTGCACGCTGCCTTGGGGGCGTTCGAGTAGGGGTGGTTGTCGCCCATGTAGACGAATTTCGGGCGATACAGGTCGCCCAGGAACGTCGAGCCGCGGGCGGCGGTGCCGGTCCGCTTCCATTGCTCGGCCGCCCACTGCACAAGAGCCCGGCAGCCGTCGGAATACGACGGGCCATAGAAGAAATTGTAGGGTGCCGGCTTTTCGGTCCACGGGCTGCGGCCGGTGGGGTCGGTCAGGTGCCCGGACGAGGAGCCGGACATGAAGACCACCGCGTCCTTGCTCACATGGTCGACGAGCGCTTCGGTGTCGGCGGTTCCCCATCCCAGGATGGCGACCGGCTTCAGGCTATCCGCCCAGCGCTTGTAGGTTTCGATGGCTTTCGCCGGATCGTAGCCGTAGTCGACGGTCTCGAGCTTGACGGTCCGGCCGTTGATGCCGCCGTGCGCGTCAAAGTAGCTGATGGCGTCGGCGACGCCCTGGCCGTACACACGCGCCACCTGGGCGGTGGCGCCCGTCTGCGCCACGAGTTGGCCCACATTGACCGTGTCGGCTGCCCGGCCTGGGAGTGCACCAGCGGTCAGAACGACCGCAAGGAGCACGCCGAGGGTTTGGGACTTTGTCATTGGGTTCCCTCCCTAGCTTATGTGAAGTTCCCGTCGGGACGCAGACACTTCGTTCTTTTCCCGTCCCTGGACGGGGAGCCTTGTTTAACGGTTCCGCGACGAAATTTCCTCCACAAAACTGCAATGCAGCCTTGCGGCGGACGAAGTGCTGCACGTGCTCACACCCGCAGTGGGGGCGTCGTTCCGCGGCTGCGCGCGAACTGCGGCGCAATCGCGATGCAACATCATCTCTTCGAACGTCATGCATCCAAAAGGCGGCGGTATGCTGCAACGGAGTTGCCGGCCTCCGAAGAAGCGAGTCTCGTCTTGCATTGCAGCATAATCGATCTTTCACTAGCCACTTTACTGTGCATCCAACTGTGAGATATACGGCGGCAAGGCGCACCAAAGGCTAACGAGAACCGTGCTTCGTGCGCAAATTAGAAAAACGCGATGAGCGTAGAGGAGGAGAAAATTGAAAAATAAGATTTACGATAACGTGAGTGCGTCGCCTCTGTTCGAAAAATTGGTGCAAAAAAGGAACAGGTTTGCGGTCATTCTCTCTGTCGTCATGTTGGGGGTGTACTACGCCTACGTGCTGTTCGCGTCGTCGAATCCGGCCGGGTTCGGGACGCCGATTGCCGAAGGCTCGAAGATTCCGGTCGGCCTGCTGTTCGGTTGGGGGATTCAGGCCTTCGCGTTCGTGCTCACCGGCATCTATGTCTTTCGCGCCAACAGCGAATTCGATGCGATGACGAAGCAGGTGGTCGAGGAGAGCTCCCGATGACCCGCCCCGGCATCCTCGCCACAGGGGTAGCCGCGGCAGGCGCGGCCTACCTGGGACTGATCGGTCTCGCATGCGCCGCGGGTGATCCGCTCGGCGGCGCGGTGCAGAAGCAGCCGGTGAACATCATGGCGATCCTGATGTTCCTGGTGTTCGTGGCCTTCACGCTGGGCATCACCTACTGGGCCGCGAAGCGGACCAAGACGACGAAGGACTTCTACGCCGCCGGCGGCGGCATCACCGGCTTCCAGAACGGGCTCGCCATCGCCGGCGACTACATGTCGGCCGCCGCCTTCCTCGGTGTCTCCGGCATGGTGTACGGCAAGGGCGTCGACGGCGTGTTCTATACCGCCGGCTGGACCGTCGGCTGGCCGCTGATCCTGTTCCTGATCGCCGAGCGGCTGCGCAACCTCGGCAAGTACACGTTCGCCGACGTGGCGTCCTACCGTCTGGAGCAGAAGCCGATCCGCTCGCTGGCGGCGACCGGCGCGCTCGCCGTCGTCATCTTCTATCTGATCGCCCAGATGGTCGGCGCCGGCAAGCTGATCCAGCTGCTGTTCGGTCTCGAGTACACCTACGCCGTCGTTCTCGTCGGCTGCCTGATGATGCTCTACGTCACCTTCGGCGGCATGATCGCCACGACCTGGGTGCAGATCATCAAGGCCTGCCTGCTGCTGGGCGGCTGCACGATCCTCGTCGTGCTGGCTCTCCACCACTGGGGTTTCGATTTCAGCCGGATGATGCAGGACGCCGTAGCCAACCACAAAGGTCACGACGTCATCCTCCAGCCGTCGAAGTCGATCGCCGATCCGGTGTCCGCGATCTCGCTCAGCCTGGCGCTGATGTGCGGTCCGGCCGGCCTGCCGCACATCCTGATGCGGTTCTTCACCGTGCCGGACGCGAAGGCGGCGCGGAAATCGGTGTTCTTCGCCACCGGCTTCGTCGCCTACTTCTTCGTCCTCGCGGTCACCATGGGCTTCTGCGCGATTACCATCGTCGGCACCAACCCGACCTACCTGGACGCGGCCGGCAAGATCCTCGGCGGCGGCAACATGGCGGCCATCCACCTGTCGAACGCCGTGGGCGGCCCCGTCTTCCTCGGCTTCATCTCGGCGGTGGCGTTCGCGACCATCCTCGCGGTCGTCTCGGGCCTCGCCCTGGCCGGTGCCAGTGCGGTCTCGCACGACCTCTATGCGAACGTCTTCCGCCGCGGCCGGACCTCGGAAGGCGAGGAGATCATGGTCTCGCGCATCGCCACGCTGACGCTGGGCGTGATCGCGATCGTCCTCGGCCTCGCCTTCGAGAACCAGAACATCGCCTTCATGGTGGCTCTGGCCTTCGGTCTGGCGGCGTCCGTGAACTTCCCGGTGCTGTTCCTCTCCATCTTCTGGAAGGGACTGACGACCCGGGGTGCGTTCGTCGGCGGCTTCATGGGGCTGATCGCCGCGGTCGCGTGCGTGGTGTTCGGTCCGACGGTCTGGGTGAGCATCCTGGGCTTCGCCAAGCCGATCTTCCCGTACGAACACTTCGCTCTGTTCTCGATGTCCGTCGCCTTCGGCAGCATCTGGCTGTTCTCGGTCACCGACCGCAGCACACGGGCGGCCAAGGACAAGGAAAACTACCGCTACCAGATGATCCGGGCCGAAACCGGCATCGGTGCGGAGGGTGCGGCCGCCCACTGATCTACGGGCGGAACACGTCACGCAAGGCAAGGGGAGGCTTCGGCCTCCCCTTCGCTTTCCAGGCGCTTTCCAGGCGCTTTCCGGGCGCCACTTCTCGCGCCCGCTACTTCTCCGCGTAACGCTCCGCCTCGGCGTCGTAGGCGTCGAAGCCGAGCAGCGTGCGCATCTCGCCGAAGTCCGGCACCCCCTCTCGCGGCATTTCGCCCGCCGCCAGACCGGCCAGCGCCCGCTGCATGGCGCCGATCGAAGCCGACAGCAGCGCCAGCGGATAGGCCGCCATGGCAAACCCCAGCTCCCGCAGCCGGGCCGGCGGCAGTACCGGCGTCGCCCCGCCGTCCAGCATGTTGGCCAGGTGCAGGCCGGGGGCCTCGCGGCAGATCGCCGCCATCTCGTCCTCGGACCCGGGAGCTTCGACGAACAGGAGGTCGGCACCGACGGCAGTGAACGCGCGCGCCCGAGCGATCGCTTCGTCCAGGCCGTGGGTGGCGCGTGCGTCGGTGCGCGCCAGGATCAGGATGTCCGTTCCCTCCCGGGCCGCTTCGTCGCGGGCGTCGCAGGCGGCGCGGATGCGCATCACCGCCTCGGCGCGCTCGACCACCTGCTTGCCGCGAGTATGCCCGCAGCGCTTCGGGGCCACCTGGTCCTCGATCATCACCGCGGCGAAGCCGGCCTTCGCATACTCGCGCACCGTCCGCCTGACGTTGATCGCGTTGCCGTAGCCGGTGTCGCCGTCGCCGATCACCGGCAGCGACGTGGCCCGGCAGACCCGCTGCCCCGTATCCAGCATCTCGCCGAACGAAATCAGGCCGGTGTCGGGCAGGGCGAGGCGCGCCGCCGAGACGGCGAACCCGCTCATGAACATGGCATCGAAGCCGGCGCGCTCGATCAGCATCGCCGACAGTGCGTCGAAGCAGCAGGGCAGCAGCAGCAACGCGTCGCGGCGGAGCAGGGCGCGGAGACGGTCGGCGGGGGACGGCATGCGAGTATCCTCGTGCGAAATGAACGTGCAGGATCATAATCGGAAGCGGCACCCGCTGCAGGGCGTACGCGCGCCGGGCGGTGAGGAGCGGGAATGGGAAGCATCGAGCCTGTGGAACTGCTGCTGAGGCTGGGGTGCGCCGCCCTGCTGGGCGCGGTGCTCGGCCTCGACCGGGAACTTCGCGGCAAGCCCATGGGACTGCGGACGCTCACCCTGATCTCCATGGGCTCCGCCCTGTTCACGCTCACCGCCCTGGAACTGGTGGCCATCGACGGCGATCCCGACAACACCGGCCGCATCCTGCAGGGCGTGATCGCCGGCATCGGTGTCGTCGGTGTCGGTGTGATCCTGCACCAGGGGCGGACGCTGCGGCTCGCCACCACCGGTGCCTGCGTCTGGTTGATCGGCGGCGTCGGGATCGCGAGCGGCCTCGGTCTGTATCTCCTCGCGGCGGCGACCACCGCGATCACCCTGCTCGTCCTCGTCCTGTTCGGCTTTCTCGAGCGGCACGTCATCGGCGACGACGCTGGCGGCGCGCAAACCCCACCGGACGACTGACGACAGCAACTGCAACAAATCTGTCAATTGCCGTACCGAGGCCGGATGCGGATGATCCGCACCCGTCTGGCCGGCCTCGTGCGCAGGCGCGGCACAACGCCCTCGGGAGACGCGAACGATGACGACGACCCTGACCACCGAGGCCGAGAGCACGGCGGCCGATCTGCTGGCGGAAATGCGCCGGGTCCGCGGGCACGTGGCCGAAGAGGGTGCCGCCATCCTGGCGCGATGGGAACCGATGCTGAAGCGGGGGGACTTCCGCAACGGGGCGACCAACCTCGCCCATTACCTGGCGCTGCGCGAGCTCGACCTTCGGCCGCTGCAGCGGCGCCTCGTCGGCTTCGGCCTGACCGGCTTGGGCCGCAGCGAGGGCCGGGTGATGCCGACGCTGGATGCGGTGCTGGCCAATCTGGCGCTGATCGCGGGCGAGCCGTCGAGAGAGCCGCAGCGGCCCGGCCCCGACGTGTTCTGGGCCGGCGACGCGGCGCTGAAGCAGGCGAGCGACGCCCTGTTCGGGCCGGCCGGCAGCGGCCGGGAGACGCGCATCCTGGTCACCATGGCGGCGAAGGCAGCCAAGGACACCCGGCACGTGGAGGAGCTGGTGGCGGCCGGCATGGACGCCGCCCGCATCAACTGCGCCCACGACGGGCCGAAGGCGTGGGGAAAGATGATCAACAACATCCGCGGTGCCGCCGCCGCCGCGGGAACCCACTGCCCGATCCTGATGGACCTGCAGGGCCCGAAGATCCGCACACGGACGGTGCTGGTGCCGGAAGAGGACGGCCCGACGGTCGAGGCCGGCGACCACATCCTGATCACCTACGGCGAGCCGGAGCCGCGCCGCGCCTTTCCGTTCCAGGCGAGCTGCGCCATGCCCGACGTGCTCCGCCAGGTGGCGGCCGGCGCCAAGGTCTCGATCAAGGACGGGCTGATCGTGGGCATTGTCGAGGAGGTGCGGCCGGAAGGCCTGGTGGTGGCGGTGACCCGGACGCCGCCGGGCGGCCAGCCGCTGGAGACCGAGAAGGGGATCAACTTTCCCGGTACCGCGCTGGAAGTCTCGCCGCTGTCGGCCGAGGACCTCGACGATCTGGACTTCGTCGCCGAGCACGCGGACATGGTGGGGTACTCGTTCGTGCAGCGCCGCGAGGACGTGTCCCTGCTGCAGGCGGAGCTGGAGAAGCGTCGCGGCGGCCGTTCGCCGCTGGCGATCGTCGCCAAGATCGAGACCCAGATGGGCTTCACCAACCTGCCGGAGATCATCGTTCAGGCGGCGGGCGAAAACCCGTTCGCGGTGATGATCGCCCGCGGCGACCTGGCCGTCGAGATCGGCTACGAGCGGCTGTCGGAGGTGCAGGAGGAGATCCTGTGGGTGTGCGAGGCGGCGCAGGTGCCGGTGATCTGGGCGACGCAGGTCCTGGAGAGCCTGGTCAAGCGCGGCATGCCGTCGCGTGGCGAGTTCACCGACGCGGCGATGGGCAACCGGGCTGAATGCGTGATGCTCAACAAGGGGCAGTACATCGCCGAGGGCATCGCCGTCCTCGACAACGTGCTGCTCCGGATGGAAGCGCACATGATGAAGAAGAGCCCACAGCTGCGCGCGCTGTCCGCCTGGACCGGCCTGCACCAGTAGGCGGCGGCGGCGGGTCGCTCGGCGCGGCCCGCTGCCCAGTGCCGGCTCAGTACCAGGCGAGGTGGGCGAGCCGGTTGTCGGTGCCGGCGGCGAAGCAGTCGATCCGCGTCGCACCCCGGGCGACGCAGGCCGGGCGCAGCGCCTTGATCGTGCCGCCCAGACTGCTCCAGGGCCGCCAGCTCGCTCCCGGCTTGCGACGTTCCAGCAGGGTGTTGCCGGCGCCGGCGGCGAAGCAGCGCAGCTCGGTCGCACCGGCGCGCACGCAGTCGGGCGGCGACGCGATGGTGCCCGGATGCGTGATCCACGCCCCCCATGCGCCGGCGCGGTAGCCGATCTCCCGCATGGTCCGGTCCCCGCCCAGGAAGAAGCAGGTGAAGTCGCTGCCGCCGGCGGTGAGGCAGGCCGGCGCCTGCTGCACCGAACCCAGCAGATTGACCGGCGCCTGCCACACGCCGGCGGGGGTCCGCCGCAGGTGGCGGGCGCGCCCGGCCACGTCGACGGCGAGACAGTCGATACCGCCGCTCTGCACGAAGCAGGTGGGCTCGGCGGAAAAGGTGAGCGACGGTGCCAGCGTTCGCCAGGTGCCGGCGGTGGCGTTCGCGGTGGCTCGCCACCGCAGCTTGCCGTCGGTGCCCAGCGCGAGACAGTCGATGCGCGTGCCGTCGGTGGAGACGCAGGCCGGACGGTTGCGGATGGTTCCGCCCAGGTCGGTCCAGGCGCTCCAGGTGGTGGCATCGCGCGCGATCCGTGCCAGCGTGCCGCCGGTCGTCGCAACGAAGCACTGCAGCGTGCCGCCGGCTGCGACGCAGGACGGCGACGTGGCCGGCCGGCCGCGCAGGCCCTGCATCGCCGGCAGGCCGGAGCCGGTGTAGCGCCACCAGCCCAGCCCGCCCGCGGCGGACGGCGTCCAGCAGTCGGTCTGCGCAGCGCTCGTCGACACGCACGCGGGGCCGTGGGTTCCGAGGGCGCCCGCGAAGGACTCCCAGGTGCGCCAGCGGGCGGACGGCGCGATCCGATCGACCAGCCAGGGCAGGGCGGCCGGCAGGTTGGGCAGCGGGCCGATGTGCTCGCTGCCGCTCTGCGGCGTGCCGGTCTCAGCCAGCGCAGACCGCATCTCCAGCGGCGTCGCCACCCGCAGCCCCTGCGCCTTCAGGGCCCCCTGCAGCGCCAGCACCGCGCCGGCGACGATCGGCGAGGCGCTGGACGTGCCGCTGAAGGAGCGGGTGTAGCGCTGGCGGACGTCGCCGGGGTTGAACGCGTCGCCGTAGCCGGTGGTGGCGACGCCGGACCCCCAACCCTGCGCATCGACCCGCGAGCCCCAGGTGGAGAACGAAAGCCGCGCCCCGGTGGCGGGATTGCCGGCGCCGACGATGATGGCACGGGAATCGCGCACCGAACGGGTGAAGCGGCCGCCGCAGCCGGCGCCGTCCAGGTTCACCGCGCCGTTGCCGGCCGCCTGGACGACGACGATGCCGAGCGCGGTCGCCGTCGCGATCGCATCGTAGACCGCCTGCGACCACTCGACCGGGCCATAGGCGGAGGTCCCGCAGACGCTCGCCTGCTGTTCCAGCAGGATGACGTCGCCCGCCCGCAGTGCGGCGGTGGCGAGGCTGATCGCCCGCGCCACGCTGTAGCCGAAGGCGTAGGTGGCGGCGGGTGCGATGCGGACTTCGGTGCGCGGCGCGATGCCGACGACACCATACGCATTGGTGCGGCCGGCGATCTCGCCCAGCACGGCGGTGCCGTGGTTGCCCTGGTCTCCCGGGAACGGATCCCAGGCCGGCGAGGAGTCGATGTTCACCGAGGCGGGCAGCTCCAGGTCCTCGTGGTTGAGCACCCAGCTGTACTCGATATCGACGATCCGCATGTTCAGGCCGTCGCCGCCGGCGACGCTGGCGGGGAAGACGCCGATGCCTCCCGGTGGGGCGGCCCGGTAGCCCTGTTGCGCCGTAAGATCCGGAGTGGGCGGCGCCAGATCCACCGGCGGCGGTGCCGGCAGCGGCTCCGGTTCGGCGAACTCGACGATCGGCAGCTCGGCGAGCCGGGCCATGACGGCGGCGGCATCGGCACCCGGCGGCACAGGGATGGTGAAATAGAGGTTCAGGTCGGCCAGCGCCCGGCCGCTGGCGGCCTCGCCGAGCCATCGCTCGGCGTCGAGTTCGGCCGGGGGGCGGCTGTGCAGTCGTTGCATCGAGCGCGGCGACACACCCATCGCCGACATGGCCTGCCCGACGACGGCGGCATCGAAGCCGGCGGCGGCGCGCAGCTGACCGTCCTGCGCCTCGACGCCGCTGTCCTGCCGGAACTTGACGACGATCCGTCGCGGTGGTGCCCCCGCCGCCGGCTGCGCCAGGGATGCCCGATCCGGCAAAACGCGCGGCTCCAGGCCGGCATCGGCGGCACCAGCGGGCCGGGCCGGCGCGCCGGCAGCCAGCGCCAGAAGCATGACTGCGGCGACGGAGAGAGGCACGGGAGCAGCGCACCGGCCCGGTCGGCAGCGGCCACGATCGTCAACGCGAAATTCTTCCGTCATCCGATGCAATCCCGACGTCCAGCGATCCAAAGCGCAAGTATGAAGTGTATCTTGCGGCAATAGCGTAGCGCAAGCTGTATCAGGATGACACGTGCGGCGGCGCGTGGGCGCCCCGCACCCTTCGGCCCGGGATCCGTTCCGCCGAATTGCGGAAGACGACGGAGAGGTTGTTGGCGGGCATCGCCACGTGCCGCTCCAGGTCCAGTCCCCATGCCGCCGCTTCGGCGGCCACGTCGCCCAGATCGCGGACGCCGAAGCGCGGGTCCGTCGCCCTGAGGCTGGCGTCGAAGGCTTCGTTGGACGGGGCGGTATGCCGGCCGTCGCGCATGAACGGGCCGTAGAGGAACAGCGGCCCGCCGGGGACCAGCACCTCCGCTGCCCCCGCCATCAGCCCGACGCAGGCTTCCCACGGGGCGATGTGGATCATGTTGATGCAGACGACGGCCTGCACCCGGGGTGCGGTGGCGACCGCGTCGGCGTTGCCGACCGCGTCCGCCACGGGCCACGGGTGGCGCCGGGCATCCAGCAGTCGCGGCGGCAGCAGGTTGGGCAGACCCGCCTCGGCCGCCCATGCGGCGATGCTGGCCAGGGCGTCCGGATCCGGGTCGGTGGGAAGCCAGGAGAGGTGCGGGAAGGCAGCGGCGAAGTGGAGCGCGTGCTCGCCGGTGCCGGCCGCCACCTCGACGACCAGGCCCGCGGCCGGCAGCACCTCGGCGAGCACGCGGGAAATGGGCTCGCGGTTGCGCCGCGCCGCCGGTGCGTGGCGCCTGGCGTCCGGCGGGGAAGCGGCATCCTGGGCCAACGGGCTCTCCTGAATCCGGGCGACGTTCGCGGCGGGTGTGACCCGCCGACACGACGGACAATAGCCGACACGACGGAGAATAATGGAGTCCCGGCCGAGGCGGGAGCCCCGGCATTCGGCCGCCCGCAGGGCCCGGGGCATGAAGTTTGCATTCATCTTGGCACCAAGTAACGGGGCAGGCGGGCAACCCCGGGCATCGCATCCGGCCGACGCAGCGCCGAATGGCGATTCCCGCGCGGGATGGAACGCCCTAGAGTGGCGTGCGCCGGTCCGCCCCGCGTGCGCCGGATGGTGGGACTACCGGGAGGAAACGGTTCGTGGCTGCTCGCACCCTGTCCATCGCCATCACCGGCGCCGGCGGCGCCGGCGTGATGACGGCTTCGCAGATGTTGCTCGACGCCGCCGCGAAGGCGGGACTGTTCGGCCTGATGGCTCGCTCGTCCGGGCCGCAGATTCGCGGCGGCGAGGTGGCCGCCTTCCTCCGCCTCGGCGCCTTGCCGGTGAACTGCCTCGATGACCGGTTCGACGTGATGGTGGCGCTCGACTGGATGAACGTCGAGCGCTTCGCCGCCGAGATCGTCCTCGATTCCGCCAGCCTGGTGCTGTGCGACGCCGATGCCGGCGACGTGCCGGAGCGGATCGCCGCCACCGGCGCCCGGATCGTGGCGCTGCCGCTGCAGGAGACGGTGAAGGCCCTGCCGGGCGGCCGGCTCAACATGCTGGGTTTGGGCATGCTGGTGGCGCTACTGGGGCTCGACGACGGCAGGGTGGGCGATGTGGTGGCCAAGGCCCTCAAGAAGCGCGGGCCGGCGGCACTGGAGGCCGGCATGGAGGGGGTTCGCGCCGGCCGCGCCCTGGTGGAGACGGTTCCCGGACTGCCGGCGCCGCCGGTGGCGAGCGGCGAGGCGCCGCCACGCTGGAACATCAGCGGCAACGAGGCGGCGGGGCTGGGCTGCGTGCGGGGCGGCATCCGGTTCTGCGCCGCCTACCCGATCACGCCCGGCACCGAGATCCTGGAGTGGCTCGCACCCAACCTGGAGAAGGTGGGCGGCGTTCTCGTGCAGGCCGAGGACGAACTGGCCTCGATCAACATGATCATCGGCGCGTCGTTCGGCGGTACGCCGTCGATGACCGCCACCTCCGGGCCGGGCCTGGCGTTGATGATGGAATCCATCGGACTCGCGGTCGCCTCGGAAACGCCGATCGTCGTCGTCGACGTGATGCGCGGCGGTCCCTCCACCGGCATCCCCACCAAGTCCGAGCAGAGCGACCTGAACATCGCGCTGTATGGCCTGCACGGGGATGCCCCGCATGTGGTGACGGCCGCCCGTTCCATCGGCGATTGCCTGTTCACTGCGCAATGGTCGGTGCATCTGGCCGAGCATCTGCAGGTGCCGGTGATCATGCTCTCCGACCAGTCGCTGGGGCAGTCCCGGGCGGTGATCGAACGCCCCGCCGACCTGGCCTTCTTCGGCAAGCGGGAGATGGCGGCGGCGGGCGTCGAAGGCTATCAGCGCTACGCGGTGACCGCGTCCGGCATCTCGCCGATGGCGATTCCCGGCATCGGCGGCGGGGAATATGTGGCCGACGGCCTGGAGCACGCCGTTTCCGGGCGGCCATCCAGCGCCGCGGAGGATCACCAGCGGCAGCTGGACAAGCGGGCGCGCAAGCTCGAGCAGTTCGACTTCGGCCGGCACTGGGCGGACGTCGAGGGCGAGGGGCCGCTGGCGGTGCTCACCTGGGGTTCCTGCGCCAACCCGGCGCGCGAAGCGTGCGCGCGCGCCCGGGCACGCGGCATCCAGACGCGGCTGATCTGCCTGCGGCTGCTGGCGCCGGCGCAGACCGAGCGGTTCGCCGAGGCGATCGCGGGCGTCGAGCGGGTGCTGGTGCTGGAGCAGAGCCACTCCCGGCAGTTCTACCGCTACCTCCGCGCCTTCTATGACCTGCCCCGCGACACCCACGTTTTCAGCCGGCCGGGACCCCTGCCGATCCGGCCCGGCGAAGTGCTCGACGAGATTCTGTCCTGGAGTGCCCGTGCATGACCGCGATCAACGAAACGCCGACGCTGACCGCCGGCGATTTCAAATCCGACTACCGCCCGGTCTGGTGCCCGGGCTGCGGCCACTACTCGGTGCTGTCGTCGCTGACCAAGGCGCTGGCCGAACTGGGCGTCACCCGCGAGAACACGGCCGTGATCTCCGGCATCGGCTGCTCCTCGCGCATCCCGGCCTACACCAACGTCTACGGCTTCCACTCCGTCCACGGCCGGGCGCTGCCGGTGGCGATCGGCCTGAAGGTGGCGCGCCCCGACCTGACGGTGATCGTCGCCGGCGGTGACGGCGACGGCTATTCCATCGGCGGCAACCACTTCCTGCACGCCTGCCGGCGCAACGTCGACCTGACCTACATCGTCATGGACAACCAGGTCTACGGCATGACCAAGGGTCAGGCGTCGCCGACGACGCCCGCCGACTGGAACCGCAGCAAGCTGACGCCGCACGGCACCGGCGTCAGCCCGTTCCATCCGCTGGCGGTCGCTCTCGCCGCCGGCGCCAACTTCATCGCCCGCAGCTTCGCCGGCGACCCGAACGGCACGGCGCGCGTGATCAGCGAGGCGGTGCGTCACCCGGGCTTCGCCATGGTGCAGGTGCTGAGCCCGTGCGTCACCTACCAACCGGAGCAGAAGGAATGGAAGACGACCGTCCGCAAGGCGGACATCGTCACCACCTCCGAACCGGACCTGGCGGCCCGCTGGCTGATGGCCGACGACGGGTTGAGCACCGGCGTGATGTACGTGGGTCATCGCCCCGTCTACCGCCCCGATCTGGAGACGAGCGTCGGCGTGGACGCGCTGGAGGCGGCGTTCGCGGTCTGAGCGCGACGGCCGAACCGGGAGGCAGGGAGGAGCATCGCAACCATGAACGACACGAAGATTTCCGGTGAGATTCATACCGTCGAGGAGTTTCTCGCCCACGCACTGACGCTGGAGAACGAGGCGGCCGAGGGCTACCAGGAGATCGGCGACGCCATGGCGGTGCACAACAATCCGGAGGTGGCGGAGCTGTTCTGCCGCTTTGCCCGCTACGGTCGCAAGCATGCCGACGAGGTGAAGTCGCTGGCCGCCGGGCTGACGCTGCCGCATATCGCCCCCTGGGACTTCGCCTGGCAGAACGGCGAGAGCCCGGAAACGCCGTCGATGGACAAGGTGCACTATCTGATGACGCCGGCGCAGGCACTCACGCTGGCGATGCGTGCCGAGCGCCAGGCCTACGGCTTCTACGCCTCGGTGGCGGAAGCCTCCCGCAACCCGCGGATCCGCGAACTCGCGACCGAGTTCGCCGCCGAGGAGGCGGAGCACGTGCGGCTGCTGACCGAGTGGGTGAAGAAGTATCCGGACCCCGACCAGGACTGGGACTTCGACCCGGACCCCCCCGGCATGCCCGAGTAGTCCGGACCATTCATCGCTGCGACGCTGCGATCACCGTCATCGCAGCGTCGGACCCGGGTCGGCTACAGCCAGCCGCGGCTGCGGAAGTAGAGGTAGGGGCCCACGGCCGAGAGCAGCATCAGCAGTAGTGCCAGAGGATAGCCGAACGCCCAGTCCAGCTCCGGCATCAGGTGGAAATTCATCCCGTAGATGCTCGCCACCAGCGTCGGCGGCAGGAACACCACGGCGATGACCGAGAAGATCTTGATGATGTTGTTCTGCTGGATGTTGACCATGCCGAGCGTGGCGTCGAGCAGCAGCTGCAGTTTCTCACTCATCCGCTCGACATAGCCCATCAGCGAGATGATGTCCCGCTGCAGGTCCTTGATCCGCACCCGGACCTGCTTCTGGCCGATCTGGCGCATGTTGGCGTCGAAGAACGTCAGCAGCCGGGACAGGCCGACGAGGCTTTCGTCCACCTTCGAGCAGCGGACCGCGTTGAGCCCGATGATCTTCAGTTCCTCCGCATAGTCGCGCGGGCCGCTCTTGCCGGCCAGCGGTGTGAAGATCGCCTTGGACAGCTTGCTGACGTTGGCATCGACGCTTTCCAGCGTATCCGCGACCCGGTCGACGATGGCGTCGAGCAGCTCGACCAGCCCCACCTCGGCGCTGGAGCACAGCTCCGGCTGCGTCTGCAGGCGCGCCTGGAAGGTCTGGAACGGGATCGGCGAGATGTAGCGGATCGTCGTCATCAGCCCGTCGGCGAGCACGAAGGTGATCGCGCGGGTTTCGGGATCGGCGCTCTCCGAGTGGTAGAGGACGCTCGCGGTCATGAACAGGGCCAGCCCTTCCCGGTAGAGGCGGCTGGAGGGCTCGATCTCCCGCATTTCCTCCGGCGTCGGGATGTCGATGCCGGCGATCTGCTTGATGTGCCGCACGTCCTCGACCGTGGGCTCGAGCATGTCCACCCAGACCAGTCCGTCCGGCAGCGTCCCGCCGGGCATTACGGTATCGGCGACGATCCGGCCGCCGCGGCGGCAGTAGAGCGTCATCATGATGGCACGCCTCTTCGTCTCTTGCTGTTCGTCGGGCGGTCGAGCGGCCGGGGCTGCCGGCTTTCCACCCCGCGCCGGCAGGTTGCGGCATCGGGGTGTCGGGCGAAGGTCGCGGAGGAAGCCGACGCGCCGGGCGCCCGCGGCCGGGCACCGGCGCCGCCTTCGGCTTCAGCCGTGTTTGAACCAGCGCTTGATACGCTTCCTCAGGCTGCCGGGACCGCGTTCGTCGCGGCTCTCGCGCTTCGGCTTCACCCAGTACATCTGTAGCGACCGGCGCTCCGCCTCGCACGGCACGAACCCGTGATAGGAACGCTCGGACCGGCGGAAGGCGAGCAGGGTGCCTCCCTCCGGGGCGACCTCGGCGGCGTAGTCGTCGAGGTTCTTCGGGTTGCGCAGCAGCCGCAGCCGGCCGCCGGCGTGCGGCCAGCTCTCGTTGAAGTAGATCAGCACGGTGATGATCTTGGTGCGGGAATCGTTGTGAATGTTGCCGTCCGACGCCTCGCTGAACCGGCGCACCGTCGTCTGCAGCAGCAGATCGTCCAGGCCGATGCCGAACTTGCGCGCGAAGGCCATGCGCATCTCCCGGCTGGCGAGTTCCTGCAGCAGCACGGCGAACGCGGGGCCGTAGTCCAGGTCCTCCGGCGGGAAGTTGCCGGGCGCTTCGATGGCCGGATAGTCACGATTGACCTCCGCCAGCGCCTGCGGATGCACGAAGGCGGGAACGACGACGAAGTCACACGGATCGCGTTGCAGGGGCGCCTGCTCGAAGGCTTCCAGATCGAGGATGGACATGAGCGCGCGACCCTTCCGGCTGGCTTTCGCCTTGCATGCGTGCGATGCGGTAGCACATCGACGGAAGTCGCGCAAACGGGTTCGCGCAGGCAGCGGGGAGGGGGGCGATGGCGGCGATCGAGGCTGTGGTGTTCGACGTCGGCAACGTTTTGATCGAATGGAGTCCGCGCTATCTCTACCGCAAGCTGTTTCCGGACGACGAAGCGGCGATGGAGCGTTTTCTCGCCCTGGTGTGCACGGCGGAGTGGAACGCGGCCCAGGACGCCGGCCGGCCGTTCGTCTGCGCCGTCACCGAGCTGTCCCGCCAGTATCCGGAGCAAGCGCCGCTGATCGCGGCCTTCGACGAGCGCTGGGAGGAGATGGTGCCGGGTGCGCACGACGACACCGTCGCCCTCGTCCGCGAGCTCGACGAGCGGGGCTGGCCGCTGTACGCGCTGACCAATTTCTCGCGGGAGAAGTTCCCGCTCGTCGTCCGCCGATTCGACGTCTTCGCGCTGTTCGACGGGATTGTGGTCTCCGGCGAGATCGGCCTGATCAAGCCCGATCCGGCGATCTTCCACCATCTGCTGGAGCGATACGCGCTGCGCGCCGAGGCCTGCCTGTTCATCGACGATGCGGAAGCAAACGTGGCGGCGGCGCGTGCGCTCGGCATGCGGGCCATTCGCTATACCGGCGCCGGCGCCCTGCGGCGGGACCTGGCGGCGCTCGGGCTGCCGTAGGCCGCGGCGATCCGGTTCATGCAGCCAGCGGCAGGCGCTGCCGGCGCTGGACGTGCCGCCAGGCGAGGTGCGTCGCCATCGTTCCGAGCCAGCCGGCGGGATCGACGCCGCTCGCCTTCAGTATCATGCCCATCGCCCGCTGCACGTGGCTGCGCCGGTAGTAGCGGCTGGCGCGCCGGGTATAGGCCTCGTTGGCCTTCGCGCGGACGTACGGCGCGTCGGGCTCGTTGGCGCAGTGATAGGCGAACGACAGCTCGTCGTCGCCCACTTCGAAGAAGCGCCCGCAGGCGATCAGCAGCCGGCGCGCCCGCCACGGCCGCTCCCGGGCGAGATAGCGCTGCAGGTTGTCGTAGAACAGCCGGTAGTGGCGGAACTCGTCGCCAGCGATCCGGCGGCAGATGTCCCGCAGCACCGGCTCGTCGCTCGCATCCCGCAGCGCCGAATAGAACGAACTGGTTCCCGATTCGACCACGCAGCGGGCCACCAGCTCCGCCCAACGCGATCCGCGAACCGAGGCCGAGGATTCGACCGGGATCCGGTAGCCCTCGGTGAAACGGCGAAAGGCTTCGCGGAAGTCGAAGCCGGCGCCGGCCATCTCGGCCCAGCGCCCGAGCGCCTCGCCGTGCTGCGCCTCCTCCTCCGCCCAGGTGCGCGCCGCCGCCTGGAAGCCGGGATCGTCGGGAAACACGTTGCACAGATAGGTTGCGTAGTCGGCCGCGTTTCGTTCCACCAGCGAAGCGGTCCTGACCACGGCGAGCAGGTCGCCGTCTGCCTTCGAAGGCTCGAAGTGGTCCCAGGGAATGTCGTCCAGAGTCCAGTGCTTCATCCCGTTGCACCGTCCGTGTCCGTTGATCGCTTCCGCCTTCGGCCGTCGGCTGCTGCGTTGCAGCATGGGAGAAATGATGCGTTCGAGTGGGGCGAATTTCAATACGACGAATTGTCCCGGCCCTCAGGGGGGTGCAAGCCGGTACGCGGGACGGGGATGACAAATCTGCGAGAATTATTACGCCGGTCATTCTACTGGCGCGGGTTTCCGCCGGTCGGCACCCGCCCGTTGACCGGCAGCCCGGCCGTGGCCGTATCCCGGGCGACGGTGCAGCGGTCGCCGCCGATTCGGCAGCCGGCCGTGGGGTGCCGGCAGTGGTGGTGGCCGGGAGTCGTGGTGGCCGGGACGGGGCTCGCCCGCGCCTTACTCCGGCTCGCTCAGGTCGAATCCGGCGATTGCCAGGATCTCGCACAGGATCGCGACGGTGCGGCTGATCGGCTTCATCTTCTCGGCGCTCACGTCGCTGCTGCCTCGGGTCACCCGGTTGACCGCTTCGAGCAACTCCAGCTCGGTGGCCCCGGTTCGGATGATTTCCGCAACGGCGTGGTCATCGAGACGGCTGCGCCCGACGAGGCTCACCACCCGTTCCCGCGTGAGTTTCGACACCCTCGCCTCCTGCTTGTCGGCGACTTTGCCCAACGCGACTGCCGGCACCGTTATAGCAGTCCCCGATTCGAGAACAAGTCGCCGGATGCCGCCGCCGGGCCGGACCGCGAGCGTCCAGGTCGTTTATGACGATTCGTTGCGGGATTCGGTCCGATTATTACCTCTTGGCAACTGTCAAGAAATAAATTCTCTCCTGGGGGTGCGAAAAATTCCGGACTGTTGCAAGCGGTGAGGCATGTTACTAATCTACGAGAGCAGGGGAGACGGGTGATGAGCCCAAATTGCGTACCTGTAGTATCCTACCCCACTGACGTCGCGCAGAAGTGCCTGACGGCGTTCCTGTCGTCCGCCGGCTGGTACACTGCAGTGCTGGATCCGCGGCCGGATCTCGCCGTTCCTGCCCGCTCCCTGCGGTTGCCCTACGTGTGGTGGTGGTAGCGGCGCCGGTTTCCCCTCCCGTCACCGCCTCCCCCACCGCCGCTAGGGTATCCGTGCTGCGGACCGCTGCCCCGCGTCGTCCTCCTGCCGCCGCCGACCGGCGCGGCGGAGCGCTTTCGCCATGCCGCGGAACCGTGGACCGGTGAACGAACCCGATTTCCTCGACTGGCGGCTGGTGCGCGTGCACGCCCTGCTGGTTGGCCAGCGCATCGACCAGAGGGCCCTCTACCGCACCGACAGCCTGGCGGTCATGCCGCTGGCCGTGGCGGCGGGCGAACGGGGCATGGCGGTGCTCTTTCGCTACGGCGTGGTCGTCCTGTTCAATCTCCAGATCGTCGAGGAGGCGGCCTTCCTCGTCAGCCTGAAGAGCGTGGTCGGCGACCCGTTCGACAATCCGGAGAGCGAGGACGTGCAGCTGCGGGTCGATCCCGACGGTGACGAGCGGGTCGATGCCGCGGGCGTCATCCATCTGCGGGAAGTGACCACGGAACGGCTGCAGGTGGTCGCCGACGTTCTGGCCAAGAGCGTCGTGCTGGCCTGGAACGAGAACCGGGTGGCCCGCGCCTTCGACCGCATCGAACCGGTGGCCGTCGCGCTGCACCGGCGCGCCGGCGGCCGGGTCGGCCCGCGTCAGCTGCTCGACCACATCGGCGACGTGCTGCTGACCCAGCACCGGATGGTCGGCCGCGTCGAGGTGACGGAAAAGCCCGAACTGCTGTGGGACCGACCGGAGCTGGAACGCCTCTACCTGCGCCTGCAGGAAGAGTTCGAGCTGCCGGAGCGGGACCGGGCGCTGTCGCGCAAGCTGGAATTGATCGCCCAGACGGCGACGACGGCCCTGGGGCTGCTGCAGGCGCGCCGCAGCCTGCGGGTCGAGTGGTACATCGTCATTCTGATCGTCGTCGAGATTTTGCTCACCCTCTACGAGATGTTCCTGGCCGGTGGCCATTGATCTTCCGTTGTTGTTCCCCACCCGGGGGTTCGCGCGCGGTCGAAAGTATTTCATTATCGCGACGGAGGCTTTGACAACGGCCCGAAGGGTCGGACGACGGACACCGGCAGCGCACCAGCCCGGCGTCCGCGACCATCGACTGGCAAGGGAGATCGACCGAACATGAACAGAACTCTGTGTGGTCTGGTTGCGGCTTCGGCCACTGCCGCTGCCGTACTCGCCTCCGGCGTTGCCATGGCCGGCGCCACCTTCGATGCGGTGAAGGGGCGCGGCGAACTGGTCTGCGGTGTGCACACCGGGCTGTACGGGTTCAGCGCCCCCGACGACAAGGGCGCCTGGAAGGGCATCGACGTCGACGTCTGCCGCGCCGTCGCCGCCGCCATGTTCGGCGACGCCAAGAAGGTGAAGTACGTGCCGCTGAGCGCGCAGGCGCGGCTGACGGCGGTGCAGTCGGGCGAGATCGACCTGCTGTCGCGCAACACCACCTGGACGCTGACCCGGGATACCGCCAACGGGCTCAACTTCACCGGCATCAACTACTACGACGGCCAGGGCTTCATGGTGGCGAAGAAGCTGGGCGTGACCAGTGCCAAGGAGCTGTCGGGCGCCACCGTCTGCGTGCAGACCGGCACCACCACCGAGCTCAACCTCGCCGACTACTTCCGCGCCCACAAGATGGAGCTGAAGCCGGTCACCATCGAGAAGTACGAGGAGGTGACGGGCGCCTTCCTCGCCGGCCGCTGCGATGCGATCACGTCGGACGCCTCCCAGCTCGCCGCCATCCGCGCCAACGACACCCCCAATCCGGCCGACTACGTCATCCTGCCGGAGCTGATCTCCAAGGAGCCGCTGGGCCCGTCGGTCCGCCAGGGCGACGACCAGTGGTTCGACGTGGTCAAATGGTCGCTGTTCGCCATGATCGAGGCGGAGGAGCGGGGCATCACGTCCGGCAACGTCGACGAGATGCTGAAGAGCCCGGATCCGAACGTCCAGCGCCTGCTGGGCGTGACCGGCGACCTGGGCAAGGGCATGGGCCTCGACAACAAGTGGGCCTATCACATCGTCAAGCAGGTGGGGAACTACGGCGAATCCTACGACCGCACCGTCGGCATGGGCTCGAAGCTGCAACTGCCGCGCGGCCTGAACGCGTTGTGGCTGAACGGCGGGCTGCAATATTCGCCGCCGGTCCGCTGAGGACGCGGCGCCGCCCCGCACGCTCGGGGCGGCGCGCCTGCGGACCCGGTACTCACCATGCCCGAGTTGGATCGCCCTGCCACGCACGCGGCCTCCGTTCCCTGGTGGAACGACCGCCGCGTGCGCTCGGTACTCTACCAGATCGCCGTGGTCGGCGGTGTCGTCGCACTCGCCGCCTACCTGATCTCCAACACGCTGGCCAACCTGGAGAGCCGCAACATCGCCACCGGCTTCGGCTTCCTCGGCCGCGAAGCCGGCTTCGGCGTCAGCGAAAGCCCGATCCCCTATAGCCCGGCCGACAGCTACTTCACCGTCCTCGTCGTCGGCCTGCTGAACACGCTGAAGGTCTCGATCATCGGCATCGTGCTGGCGACGATCATCGGCACCCTGTTCGGCATCGCCCGGCTGTCGCGCAACTGGCTCGTCGCCCGCTTCGCCGCCCTCTACGTGGAAGGCCTGCGCAACATCCCGGTGCTGCTGCAGCTGTTCTTCTGGTACTCGCTGATCACCGAAGCACTGCCTGGGCAGCGCGAGGCGCTGAACCCGCTGCCGGGCGTCTTCCTCAGCGCCCGTGGCCTGAAGCTCCCCGAGCCGGTGTGGCAGACGACGCATACCCTGATGCTGATCGCTTTCGTCGCCGCGATCGCCGGCACCTGGGCGCTCGCCCGCTGGGCGCGGCTGCGGCGCGAGCGCACTGGCCAGCTGTTCCCGACGGTGAAGGCGGGCGCGGCACTGATCCTGGGCCTGCCGCTGCTGGTCTGGCTCTTGGGCGGCGCGCCGACGGCGATGGACATGCCCGAACTCAAGGGATTCAACTTCGTGGGCGGGCTCACCGTCACGCCCGAGTTCACGGCGCTGCTGGTCGGCCTGGTGCTCTACACCGGCACCTTCATCGCCGAGATCGTCCGCGGCGGCATCCTGGCCGTCGCCCACGGGCAGACGGAAGCGGGCCTGGCCCTGGGCCTGTCCCGCGCCCAGGTGCTGCGCCTGGTCGTCCTGCCGCAGGCGCTCCGCGTGATCATCCCGCCGCTGACCAGCCAGTACCTGAACCTGACCAAGAACTCGTCGCTGGCCGTGGCCATCGGCTATCCCGATCTGGTCAGCGTCGCCAATACGGCGATCAACCAGACCGGCCAGGCGGTGGAGGGCATCGCGGTGATCATGGCCGTCTACCTCACCGTGAGCCTGTCCATTTCCACGTTCATGAACTGGTACAACCGCCGCATTGCGCTGCAGGTCAGCCGATGAGCCGCCCCTTCGAGGAAACTCCGGACCAGATCTTCGCCCGCGAGGAGGAGCCGTCGGAGGGACACCACCTGCCGCCGAAGCCGCACAGGCGCAGCGTGCTGTGGGTGCTGGGGGCGTGGGCGCGCAAGAACCTGTTCTCCGGCGTCCTCAACACCCTGCTGACCCTGTTCTGCCTCTGGCTGCTGTGGGAGACGCTGCCGCCGCTGATCTCCTGGGCGATCACCGGTGCGGTCTGGCAGGGTGACCCGGCGGCCTGCCGTGCCGCCGAAGGAGCGTGCTGGGCGTTCGTCGAGGACAAGCATCGCTTCATCCTGTTCGGCATCTATCCCTTCGACGAGCACTGGCGGCCGCTGCTGGCGATGGCCCTGTTCGTGGGTGGACTGGCGGTGAGCTGCTACCCGCCGTTCTGGCGGGCGTGGCTCGCCGGCCTGTGGGCGGTGCTGCTGCCCGTCTGCGCGGTGCTGATGTGGGGCGGCGTCTTCGGGCTGACCTTCGTCTCCAACGACCAGTGGGGCGGCCTGCCGTTGACCCTGATCCTTTCGGTGGTCGGCATGGTGCTGTCCTTCCCGCTGGCGATCCTGCTGGCGTTGGGCCGCCGCTCCGACCTGCCGGCAATTCGCGCCGTCTGCGTCGGCTTCATCGAGTTCGTCCGCGGCGTCCCGCTGGTCAGCGTGCTGTTCATGGCCTCGGTGATGTTCCCGCTGTTCCTGCCGGACGGGGTGACCATCGACAAGCTGCTGCGGGCGCAGGTGGGCATCATCCTGTTCACCGCCGCCTACCTGGCGGAGGCGGTGCGCGGCGGCCTGCAGGCGGTGCCGCGCGGCCAGTACGAAGCGGCGGACGCGCTGGGGCTGGGCTACTGGCAGAAGATGGGCCTGATCATCCTGCCGCAGGCCCTCAAGATTTCCATCCCGCCGCTGGTCAACCAGTTCATCAGCATGTTCAAGGACACCTCGCTGGTGATCATCATCGGCCTGTTCGACCTGCTGACGACCGCGAAGACGGCACTGTCCGACCCGCAATGGCGGCCGTTCTTCGTCGAGAGCTACACCTTCGTGGCGTTGATCTACTGGGGCTTCTGCTTCTTCATGTCGCGCTACAGCCAGTTCCTGGAGCGCAAGCTGGAGACGGGCCACCGTCGCACCTGAGGAGACGAGACGCACGTGGCCGTCACTGCGCAGCATCAGCCGCAACCCGAGATCGCCATCGGCCTGGAGAAGGTCAACAAATGGTACGGCGTCTTCCACGTCCTGCGGGATGTGTCGCTGACCATCCACCGCGGCGAGCGCGTCGTCGTCTGCGGGCCGTCCGGCTCGGGCAAGTCGACGATGATCCGCTGCGTCAACGCACTTGAGGAGCACCAGCAGGGCCGGATCACCGTCAACGGCACCGAGCTGACCCGGGACGTGCGCACGGTCGAGCGCATCCGCCGCGAGGTCGGCATGGTGTTCCAGCAGTTCAACCTGTTCCCGCACCTGAGCGTCCTCGACAACCTGATCCTGGCACCCACCTGGGTGAAGCGGGTGCCGAAGAAGCAGGCGATCGAGACGGCCATGGAACTGCTGGAACGGGTCCACATCCCGGAGCAGGCGCACAAGTTCCCGGGCCAGCTCTCCGGCGGCCAGCAGCAGCGGGTCGCCATCGCGCGCTCGCTGGCACTGAAGCCGCAGATCATGTTGTTCGACGAGCCCACCTCGGCCCTCGATCCGGAGATGATCAAGGAAGTCCTCGACGTGATGGTGGAGCTGGCGCAGGGCGGGATGACGATGATCTGCGTCACCCACGAGATGGGCTTCGCCAAGACCGTAGCCGATACGGTGGTGTTCATGGACCAGGGCCAGGTGGTGGAGATGGCCCCGCCCTCGACCTTCTTCACCGCGCCGAAGAGCGACCGGACGCAGAAGTTCCTGAGCCAGATCCTCAAGCACTGAGGCGAGCGGCGCGGGAATGCGTGATCGGATCGCGGATGTAAGGTCACCCGTTATTCCAATCGATGCGCAGCCACCCCGATCGAGCTTCGATCGATCGTTCAGAGCATGAAGATCCGGTACGTCGCAGACACCGACACGCTTTACATCGAGTTTATCGCCGTCCCCGCCGTGGAAACCCGCAATCTGGACGAGAACACGCTCATCGACCTGGACGACAGGGGGCGATTGTGCGCGATGACCATCGAGCACGCTCAGGAACGCGCGGTGGCCCAGAGCTTCTCGTTCGAGCACGTTCCGGCGTGATCGCCGTCCTCCCACGTTCTCTCATCCGGTGGCGACGGCCGGGGAAAGGGAACGAAGAGTGAGGACGAGAGTGGGTCTGATGCCCTACGCGCCCGCCTCGCCGCCGTGCTGCTGCAGGATTTGCTGAACCACGTCCAGGCTCGCGGGCTTGACCAGGTGGTGATCGAAGCCGGCGTCGGCGATCCGGCGGCGGACGTCGTCGTGGCTCCAGCCGGTGAGCGCCACCAGCACCATTCCGTCCGTGGCGGCGTCAGCGCGGATCCGTCGCGACACCTCGCAGCCGTCCATCCCCGGCATGCCGATATCGATGAAGGCGACCTTCGGCCGGAACTCGTCGATCGCGGCGAGCGCCGACGGCCCGTCGTGCACCACCAGCACCTCGGCGCCCAGAACGTCCAGCAGGATGCCGAATGACTCCGCCACGTCCGGGTTGTCGTCGACGACCAGGACCCGGTGCCGGACGGCTGCCTGGTCAACGGCGGAACCGTCGCAAGCCGGCAGCGTGCGGTCGGCACCCGGGATGAGCGGCAGGCGGACGATGAACGTGCTGCCCCTGCCCAGCCCGTCGCTCCGCGCTTCGATGTCGCCCCCGTGCAATTGCGCCAGATGCCGCGCCAGCGTGAGCCCGATGCCCAGTCCGCTCCCCCGCGCGGCATTGGCCTGCGCGAACATGTCGAAGACCACGTCGAGTATGTCCGGGTGGATCCCTCTACCGTCGTCGCGCACGGTGATCACCGCCTCGTCGCCCTGGCGGGCCGCCTTCAGCCAGATCGTTCCGCCGTTGTTGGTGTACTTCGCGGCGTTGTCCAGAAGGTTGCCGATGATCTGCAGCAGGCGGATCGGATCGGCTTCCACGGGCAGTGCATGCTCCCACAGGTCGACGCGCAGGGTTCGCCGGCTGGACGCATGGGCGGAGACGCTGGTTTCCAGCGACTGGCGGATGATGTCGCGCACATCCACCCGCTGGGTCTGCAGCGTGATCTTCCCGCGGGTGATCCGGGAGACGTCCATGAGGTCGTCCACCAGCCGGACGACGAGCGACATCTGACGCTGCATCCGCGGCAGCGCCCGCTCGGCGACGCTCGGATCCCGGTTGGAGACCTGCATCGCATCCAGTCCCGCCTGGATCGGTGCCAGCGGATTGCGCAGTTCGTGAGCGAGCGTCGCCAGGAACTCGTCCTTGCGTCGGTTCGCCTCCTGCAGCCGGTCCTCGAGCCGCTTGCGCTCGGTCAGGTCGACCATGGTGCCCACGCCGCGGATCGCCCGGCCGGAGGCATCCCGGGCGAGATGGCAGCGGTCGAGGACGTACACGTAGACGCCGTCCGGGCGCTGGAACCGATACTCGTCGGACCAGTCGGAGGCCGAGCCGCGGCAGGCGCGATCCAGGCTGGCGACCACCCGGCCGCGATCCTCCGGATGTATCTGCTGCGCCCAGGCATCCAGGGATGGCGCCGATCCCCCGGCAGCCACGTGGAGGTGTCCCCGGTAGGCCTCGTTCCACCAGATCGACCCGGTGTCCAGGTTCCAGTCATAGATGCCGTCTCCGCTGGCGATGGCCACCAGCCGCAGGCGTTCTTCGCTCAGGCGCAGTGCGTCGTCGGCAGTCTTGCGCTCGGTGATATCGACGCTCGCGCCCACGAACCCGAGGAACGAGCCGTCGGACGCGGTCCGGAGACGCGCCCAGGACTCCATCAGGCGCCATTCGCCGTCGGCTCGCCGGACCCGGGCTTCGTTGTGGAACGGCCGATGCTCGCGGGCGCAGTCCACAAACGCCTGGATCGACGACGGGGCATCCTCCGGGTGGATCAGCGCCTGCCAGCGGTCGCCGTGCATCTCGTCCCGGGAGACGCCGAAGTATTCGCAGAAGGCGCGGTTGACGAACTCCAGCTGCCCCTGCGCGTCGTGCACCCAGATGATCAGCGGCAGTTCGTCGGTCATGGTGCGAAAGCGGCTCTCGCTCTCGCGCAGGGCCGCCAGCATCGCCCGCTGCTCGCTGATGTCGAGAAACGTCCCGGCGATGCAGCGCACCGATCCGTCCGCGTCGCGCTCCAGCACCGTGTCCCGCGACAGACACCAGATCCAGCGGCCGTCCGAGCGGCGAAACCGATACTCGATGCTCACGGCCTGCCCGTCCGCGACGTCCTTCAGCGCCAGCCAGTGGTCGAGGACCCGCTGCCGGTCCTCGCGGTGAAACAGGCCCATGAAGTCGTCCGGACCCAGCGCGTTGAACTGCTCCAGGGTGTAGCCGGTCAGGCGGATGCACTCGGCGTTGACGAAGACGATCACTCCGGCCGCCAGGTCCCGCACGTACAGGCCGCTGAGCGCGGTATCCAGGACCTTGCAGGCCCAGGGCGGGCAGAACGGCATCGCGGCGACCGCGGACGGCAAAACCGCTGGTTCCTGGCCCGGCGCGTCATCCCGCGCCATCGAGGCCTGAGCCGGATCCGGGAAACGGTCCATCGGTGCTCGCCGGTCTTTCGTTGGCGGGTACCGGCCAACAGTGATCAAGTTGACCGGTCCCGTCAACCGGGGATGGTCCGCTCAGTCCCCCCGCGCCCATCCGGGAACGACGCGAGGCGCCCCCGGATCTTCCCAAAAAAACCCGTGCTCATTCAATGCATTAATGGCATTTATCGGGCCTTCCGAAGACCCCGGGGACTTGCCTCCGTCCGATCCGCACAGGCGTGGCGAGGGTCTCGCCGGCAGCGGCGGCCATCGGCGGGTGACGTCACCGTCGGCTGATCCGGGGTTGCAGCGATGCCGACACCCGGCCATCGCATGAAGCAACCTTGGCCTGCGCGCTAGCCTGGCTCGCAACTCGTGGCGGCAGGCCGACATCCTCGACGGGCCTAGAGCACGGTTCGATCGGATCGAACCGATCCGATCAAACGGTCGTGCTCCAACTGTTTGATTTTTAGAGCAAGTCAATCCGATCAGGCGATTCCGCTCGATCGGATATCGCTCTAGGTCGCCGGCTCCGGGTCGTCGTCCGTCCGCCAGTCCCCGTTCGCGTCCAGCCAGCCGCTCTCGTCGCGGTGCAGGTTCGGGGTCTGGTGGCCGGCGTCGTCGGTGAAGATCAGGTGCGCGGCGCGGATGCCCTGGAAGCGGTGCACGAACCAGCCGTCCGCTTCCGCCTGCATCGGCTTGCCGGGCCACGCCGGCTTGTCGGTCACGGGGTCGGTGTCCCAGAAGTAGACGAACGGCGTCTCGGCCCAGTCGGCGGGCTTGCGGAACCGGACCACCAGATCGCCCGCCTTCGCCCCTGGGGCGATGTCCCGGCGCGCCTTGCGGGGCGTCTCCCGGGCAGGCTCCGGCCGCCGGGCCTCGACGGGGGCCGGGGCAACCCGCTCGGGTGCCGATGCTTGCGCCCCCGCCCGTGCCTTCGGCGTGCGCGGTTTCGCGCGGGTCTTCGGAGCCGGGGTGTCCGCGATCGCCGTTGCCCCCGACGGGTCCGGCCGAGGGGGGTGGGCGGTGGCGGGCTGTGCGGTGGCAGGCGCGGGGCTGCCTGCCGATCGTGCCGCGTCCAGTTGCGCCGTAAGCTGCGCCTCGCGCTCGTTCGTCCGTGCGCGCTCGGCCTCGGAGCGCAGGCGCAGGATCTCGGCGCGTGCCTCGGCCAGGTCGTCCTTGGTCGTGGCGAGCGTTCGCTTCGCCTCGGCGAGAGCCGCCTCCTTGCCGGCGATCGCCACGTCCCTGTCGTTCAGTGCGCTGCGGAGCTGCGCCAGCGTCGCCTTCGCCGCGGCGTCCGCGTCCGCCTGGGCTGCGGCCTGTTCTGACGCCTGCGCCGCCAGTGCGTCCGCCCGTTCGACGGCGAACGCCACCCGCAGCTGCCGCTGGGCCTGCTTCAGCCGCTCGTCCTCACCCGCCCACGCGTCCCGCTCGGCGCGCGCGGCCGCCCGCTCGAGGGCCAGCTGCCGGTACGCGTGCCGCTGTGCGGCCTTCAGGCGGTCGTTCTCGCCCGCCCAGGCGTGCCGTTCCGCCAGCAGCGCCGCGTCCCGCTCGGCGCGCGCGGCTGCCCGCTCGAGGGCCAGCTCTCGGTACGCGCGCCGCTGTTCCGCCTTCAGGCGGTCGTTCTCCCCCGCCCAAGTCTGGCGCTCGGCCATCACCGCCCCGTCGGCCGCCGCCTGAACACGTTCCGCCTCTTTCCTCGCCGCCGCAGCTTCCCCGGAAACCCGCGCCAGCTGCGACAGCAGCTCGCCGCGCGCCAGCAGTAACCCCGCCACCGCCTGATCCCGTTCATCCAGCGCGTCCTGCAGCAGCCTCGCCTCCTCCGCCTCGGCGGCCTGGGAAGCCTCGGGTGTTTTGCCCGCGGCGGTATAGGTCAGCTGTGGTGGCGCGTACTGGGCGCTGGCATCGGACAGGAACTTGAGCCAGCGTTCCATCCACAGCATTGCGAGAAACATCGCGGCACTCCTCCTCCCATGCGCCCGGTCGTTCCGGGTCGATCCCATCGCGTCCCCAATGCCGGCGGCGAAGCCTCCCCCCGCGGCCCGATCAGCCCTCCGGCAGCGGGATGAACTCGTCGTCGCCCGCGACCCGCGGAAAGCGTCCGGCCCGCCAGTCCGCCTTCGCCGACTCGATGCGCTCCGGGCGCGACGAGACGAAGTTCCACCAGACCGTGCGCGGGCCGTCCATCGGCGCACCGCCCAGCAGCATCAGCCGCGCCGCGCCGCCGGCGCTTCCGACCACCGGCTCGGTGCCGTCGCGCAGCACCACCAGCTCGCCTTCCGCGAGGCGGCGGCCGTCCAGCCGCATCTCGCCCGAGACCGGATAGAGCGCCCGCTCGGCGTGGCCCCCGGGCACCGCGAAGCGCCCGCCGGGGCGCAGCGTGACGTCGGCATAGAGGATCTCCCAGGCCGTCGCCACCGGCGAGCGGGCGCCGGCGAGATCGCCCGCGATCAGCCGCAGCGTCCAGCCGTCGCCCTCGATGAGTGGCAGCGCGTCGCGGGAATGGTGCGCGAACGCCGGCTCCGTCTCCTCCGCGTCCCGCGGCAGCGCGACCCAGGCCTGGATGCCGGACAGCAGGTGGCCGGCGGCGCGCACCTCCGGGCCGGTGCGTTCGGAATGCACGATGCCCCGGCCGGCGGTCATCCAGTTGACGTCGCCCGGGCGGATCGGCTGCACCGAGCCCAGGCTGTCCCGGTGCAGGATCTCGCCCTCGAACAGATAGGTGACGGTTGCGAGCCCGATGTGCGGGTGCGGGCGCACGTCGATCCCCCGACCCGGCGGGAACCGGGCCGGCCCCATCTCGTCGAAGAAGATGAACGGCCCCACCATCTGCCGGTGAGCGGACGGCAGCAGCCGGCGCACCTGGAAGCCTCCCAGGTCGCGGGGCCGGCTGGCGATCACCCGTTCGACGGCGCTGTCCGGCTCGCTCCGCTCACCCGGCGCGTCGCACGCCATCCAGCTCATCGCCGTCGTCTCCCTCTCGCGTCCCGCCGGGCTTGATGCTCCGGTTCCAACCCCAGAGTCGGCCGATCGCGGCGCGGCGTCAACCCTTGCGACCGGGCGGAGGGGCGGCAGATGCGGCGGAAGTGCCGGCGTCATGGATGCGAGGAGAAACGAGCCGTGCCGGCGTCCGCCGATGCCGGCGGAAGCGGAAAGGTGGTGCAGTCTGCTCTAGTCTCGATTGCATCGGCATCGAGGTCCTCGGCCGCAGGGCGCAATAACCCTTCATCAAACATTCACATTTTCCGGCCGCCTGCCTGCGCTAAACGGTTGCAAGGGCTCCGGGTCAGGGAACGGGGGCGTGCAACGTCGCGCCTGCGACCGATCATCTTGTCAGGGAAGGGCATACGCGCCATGAAGCTGTTCGCCATCGTCTGCAGCCGTGCCGGCGTCGCCGGCCTGCTCACCGTCGCCGGAAGTCTGATCGCTGGCGGCACCGCCGATGCGGCCACCAAGATCACCGTCTACACGGCGTTCGAGACGGAACAGCTCGCTCCCTACAAGAAGGCGTTCGAGCAGGCGAACCCGGACTTCGAGATCCAGTGGGTGCGGGACTCCACCGGCATCGTCACCGCCCGGCTGCTGGCCGAGAAGGCGAACCCGCAGGCGGACGTGGTCTGGGGGCTGGCCGCCTCCAGCCTGCTGATCCTCGACCAGCAGGGGATGCTCGAGCCCTACACGCCGAAGGGCCTGGACGGGATCAAGCCGAAGTTCAAGAGCGCCAAGACGCCGCCGACGTGGGTCGGCGCCGACGCCTGGATGGGAGCCATCTGCTTCAACGAAGTCGAGGGACAGAAGGCCGGCATTGCCAAGCCGCAATCCTGGGCCGACCTCACCAATCCCGCCTACAAGGGCATGATCACCATGCCGAACCCGGCCTCCTCCGGCACCGGCTTCCTCACCGTCTCCGGCTGGCTGCAGACGATGGGCGAGCCGGCCGCCTGGGCCTACATGGACAAGCTCAACGAGAACATCGCCGCCTACACCCATTCCGGCTCGAAGCCGTGCAAGCAGGCGGCTGCCGGTGAATACCCGATGGGTATCTCGATCGAGTACACCGGCGCCTCGCTGAAGTCGAAGGGGGCGCCGATCGACACCATCCTGCCGAAGGAAGGCTCCGGCTGGGACATGGAGGCGACCGCCATCCTCAAGGGGGCGAAGAACCCGGACGGCGCGAAGGCGCTGGCCGACTGGGCGGTGAGCCGCGAGGCGAACGAACTCTACAACCAGTACTACGCCGTCGTCGCGATGCAGGGCGTGACCCGCGACATCCCGAACTATCCGAAGGATGCCGAGGCGCACATGATCCCGAACAATGACTTCGCCTGGGCGGCGGAGAACCGGGAGCGCATCCTCGCCGAGTGGACGAAGCGCTACGACTCCAAGTCGGAGGCAAAGAAGTAGGCCGGCACCGGGATCATCGGCGGGCAGACCCCGGCGGGCAGACTCTGGCGAGCAGACCCCGGGCGGCCGGTATCGGCGCCGCCCGGGCGAGGCGAGGAGCGACGATCATGGCGGACGGCGGACAGGCACGGACGCGCCCCTACCTGAAGATCGAAGGGGTCAACAAGTCCTTCGGCGCCTTCCAGGCACTGAAGAACGTCTCCCTCGAGGTGGGCGAGCGGGAGTTCGTCTGCTTCCTCGGTCCGTCGGGCTGCGGCAAGACGACGCTGCTCCGCGCGATCGCCGGCCTCGATCCGCAGACCTCCGGGCGGATCGAGCAGGCCGGCCGCGACATCTCGCTGCTGCCCCCCTCGCAGCGGGACTTCGGGATCGTCTTCCAGTCCTACGCGCTGTTCCCCAACCTGACGGTGGCGCGCAACGTCGGCTACGGGCTGGAGAGCCGCAAGGCGAAGCGGGCCGAGATCGACGCCCGGGTGCGCGAGCTGCTCGACATGGTCGGCCTCGCCGATCAGGCCGGCAAGTACCCGGCGCAGCTCTCCGGCGGCCAGCAGCAGCGGATCGCGCTTGCGCGCGCGCTCGCCACCAAGCCCGGCCTGCTGTTGCTGGACGAGCCGCTCTCGGCGCTCGACGCCAAGGTGCGCGTCCACCTGCGCAAGGAGATCAAGGAGCTGCAGCGGACGCTGGGACTGACCACGATCATGGTCACCCACGATCAGGAAGAGGCGCTGACGATGGCCGACCGGATCGTGGTGATGAACAAGGGCATCATCGAGCAGGTGGGCACGCCGGCCGAAATCTACGGCGATCCGGTCAACCGCTTCGTCGCCGACTTCATTGGCCTGATGAACTTCCTGCCCGGGACGGTGGTCGAGGACGGCCGGGTCCGGCTCGGCCGGGTCGATCTGTCCCATCAGGGACGCATCCAGGGCCTGCGCGCCGGCGCCCCGGTGACCCTGTGCGTGCGGCCGGAAGACGTGGTCGTCCGCGCCGCACCGGCGCAGGAGGAAGCCAATATGTTTCCCGCCCGGGTCACCGATCTGGACTTCATCGGCAACTTCTTCCGCGCCCGGCTCGCCGCCGACTGCCTGGACGGGATGATCCTCGCCGCCGACCTGCCGTCCGATCTGGTGCGCCAGGGCAGCGTCGCCCCGGGCCAGCCGATGTCGGTGTCGCTGCCGCGCGAGCGCATCCGCGTCTTCGCGGAGGGCTGAGCGTGCGGCGCCTGCTGCGAGCGAACGGCGCGCGCATTCTTCAGGAGCACCGCCCATGACCGACGCATCCGCCGCGGCGGCCCGGCCCGCGACCGCCACCCGCCCGAAGGTCGGCGGCGAGCAGGCGGTGATGTGGGGGGCCCTCGCCGCACTCGCGCTCTTCCTCGCCGTCTGCGTCGTTCTGCCTCTGTGGACGCTGCTCTCCAAGAGCTTCGAGAACAGCAACGGCGACTTCATCTGGCTTTCCAACTATGTCGCCTACTTCTCCAACCCGGCGCTGTCCCAGTCGATCGGCAACAGCCTGTTCATCTCCCTCGCTTCGACGGCGATCACCACCGTGCTCGCCTTCGTCTACGCCTACGGCCTGTCGCGCACCTGCCTGCCGGGCAAGGGTCTGTTCCGGGCGATCGCGACCATCCCGATCCTGGCGCCCTCGCTGCTGCCGGCGATCGCGCTCGTCTATCTGTTCGGCAACCAGGGCCTGTTGCGCGAGTGGATGATGGGCGAGAGCATCTACGGGCCGATCGGCATCGTCGTCGGCATGGTGTTCTTCACCTTCCCGCACGCGGTGATGATCCTCTACACCGCACTCGCGCTCGCCGACTCCCGCCTCTACGAGGCGGCGCAGGTGCTGGGCGCATCGAAGGTGAAGACGTTCTTCACCGTCACCCTGCCGGGCGTTCGCTACGGCCTGATCAGCACCATTCTGGTGGTGTTCACCCTGGTGATCACCGACTTCGGCGTGCCGAAGGTGATCGGCGGGCGCTACAACGTGCTCGCTACCGACGTCTACAAGCAGGTGGTCGGCCAGCAGAACTTCGAGATGGGCGCGGTGGTCGGCATGATCCTGCTGCTGCCGGCGGCACTCGCATTTCTCGCCGACCGGCTGGTGCAGCGCCGGCAGGTCTCGCAGCTCTCGGCCCGCGCCGTGCCGCTGGCGCCCAAGCCCGACCGGCTGACGGACAGGGTCTACTTCGCGATCCTCTGCGCGATCAGCGCCTTCCTGGTGGGGCTGCTGGGCATGGCTGCGTATGCGTCGCTGGTGACTTACTGGCCATACGACCTGACGCTGACGCTCGCCAACTACGACTTTACGGCGGTCGATCCGGACGGCTGGGACGCCTGGTTCAACAGCCTGGAGATGGCGGCGTGGACGGCGGTGATCGGCAGCTCGGTCGTCTTCGCCGGCGCCTATCTGGTGGAGAAGGGACGGGGGCTCGGCTGGCTGCGCGGACTGGTGCAGCTGATGGCGATGGTGCCGCTGGCCGTCCCCGGGCTGGTGCTCGGCATCTCCTACATCTTCTTCTTCAACCACCCGTCCAATCCGCTGAACGGGCTGATGGGGACGATGGCGATCCTGGTGCTGTGCACCGTCGTTCACTTCTACACCGTCAGCCACCTGACGGCGGTGACCGCGCTGAAGCAGATCGATCCCGAGTTCGAGAGCGTCTCGGCTTCGCTGAAGGTGCCGTTCTACACCACGTTCATTCGGGTGACGGTGCCGGTGTGCCTGCCGACCATCCTCGACATCGCGCTCTATCTGTTCGTCAACGCGATGACGACGGTCTCGGCGGTGGTGTTCCTGTTCAGCGCCGATACCAAGCTGGCGGCGGTCTCGGTCCTCGCCATGGACGACGCCGGCGCCACCGCGGCGGCGGCGGCGATGGCGATGATGATCGTCTACACGTCGGCCGTCGTGCGCGGCCTGCACACACTGGTGAGCTGGCTGCTCCGCTCCAAGACACAGGCGTGGCGCAAGCGCTAGGCGCTTCGCCCGGTGCCGGCCTGTGGATTGCTACGCCTCCGGCTCGTCATGACGGCCGGGATACCGATGAGGACAGAATGATCATGCAGGACCCCTGGCTGCTCACTCCCGGCCCGCTGACCACGTCGATGTCGGTCAAGCAGGGGATGCTGCGCGACTGGGGCTCGCGCGACGGCGAGTTCATCGCGCTCAACCACCGCGTCCGCGCGCGGCTGCTGGCGCTCGCCCGCGCGCAGGCCACCCACGTCTGTGTGCCGGTGCAGGGCAGCGGCACCTTCGCCGTCGAGGCGACCATCGGCACGCTGCTGCCCCGCGACGGCGCGCTGCTGGTGCTGGTCAACGGCGCCTACGGCCGCAGGATGGTGCGCATCGCCGAAGTGATGGGCCGCGCGGTCCGGGCGATGGAGTGGGCGGAGGACCAGCCGGTCTCGGCCGCGGCACTCGACGCCGCGCTGACCGCCGATCCGGCGATCAGCCACGTGGCGGTCGTGCACTGCGAGACCACGTCCGGCCTGCTCAACCCGCTGGATGCAGTCGCCTCCGTCTGCGCCGCCCGCGGCCGACCGCTGATCATCGACGCCATGAGCGCTTTCGGGGCCTTGCCGCTGGATGCGTGCACCACGCCGTTCGAGGCCGTCGTCGCCAGCTCCAACAAGTGCCTCGAGGGGGTGCCGGGGATGGGCTTCGCGCTCGTCCGCCGCGAAGCGCTGGAACGCGCACGCGGCAACGCGCACTCGCTGTCGCTGGATCTGGAGGACCAGTGGCGTGGCTTCGAGGCCAACGGACAGTGGCGGTTCACCCCGCCGACGCACGTGCTCGCCGCCTTCGACCGGGCGCTGGACGAGCACGAGGCGGAAGGCGGCGTGGCCGGCCGCGGTGCCCGCTACCGGCGCAACCACCGGGTGCTGGTGGACGGCATGGCGGATCTCGGCTTCCGCACCCTGCTGCCGCCGGCGCTGCAGGCGCCGATCATCGTCACCTTCCGCATGCCCGCCGACCCCGCCTTCGACTTCGAGCGCTTCTACGAGGGGCTGCGGGAGAAGGGGTTCGTCATCTACCCCGGCAAGCTCACCGTCGCCCCCAGCTTCCGCATCGGCTGCATCGGACGGCTGGGCGAAGCGGAGATGCTGGGCGCGCTGCAGGCGATCCGCGAGACGTTGGCCGAGCTGGGCGTGCGCTCGGGCGCGCCCGCTGCCGAGCCCGCCGCTGAAGCGGTGCTGTCGTGACGTTCGTCTATCGCCGCACCTATCGGGGGCCGCTGCGCGCTGCCGTCCTCGACTGGGCCGGAACCGTCGTCGACTACGGCTGCATGGCGCCGGCCGCTACCTTCATCGAGGCATTCGCCGGCTACGGCGTGACGGTGACGGCGGCACAGGCGCGCGCGCCGATGGGGATGGCGAAGCGTGACCACATCGCGGCGATCGCCGCCATGCCGGCCGTCGCCGCCGCCTGGAGGGCAGTGCACGGCCGCCCGGTCGGCGAGGCGGACATCGACGTGCTCTACGACCGGTTCCTGCCGCTGCAGGTGGCGATGGTGGAGAAGCATTCCGAACTCATCCCCGGCGCGCTGGAGGCGGTCCGGGTGATGCGGGCGCGCGGCCTGAAGATCGGCTCGACCACCGGCTACCCGCGGGTGGTGATGGATGTGGTCGTGCGCGCCGCCGCCGCCCGGGGCTACGCGCCCGACGCCATCGTCTGCGCCGAGGACACGCCGAAGGGCCGACCGGGCCCGTTCCCCGCGCTCAAGGCGCTGATCGACATGGCCGTCTCGCCGGTCGAGGCGGTGGTGAAGATCGGCGATACGGTCGTGGACGTCGAAGAGGGGCTGAACGGCGGCATGTGGTCGGTCGCGATCACCGTCACCGGCAATGAGGTGGGCTGCTCCCTGGCCGACTGGCAGGCGCTGCCGGAGGCGGAGCGCAGCCGCCTGCGCGCCGAGGCGGCCGACAAGCTGGGCCGTGCCGGCGCGCACTACGTGATCGACAGCCTCGCCGACGTGGGGCCGGCCCTCGACGACATCGAAGCGAGGCTCGCCCGCGGCGAGCGGCCGTGAGCGCGGAGCCCTCCGAGGGCGACGTCAACCGCAGCGACCGCCGCGCCGCCTGGACCACTGCCCACGTCGGGACCGCGAGCGCCGCCCTGCTCGCCCGCGACGAGGCGGTGTTCCTGCGCCAGTCGCTCTCCACGCCCTGCCTCGCCGCCGTCCGCCGCGCCGAGGGGAGCTGGATCGAGGACGCGGACGGCCGGCGCTACCTGGACTTCCACGGCAACAGCGTTCACCACCTGGGCCACGCGCATCCGCGGGTGCTGGACGCTATCCGCCGACAGCTGGACGATCTGGCCTTTGCGCCGCGGAGGTTCACCTGCGAGCCGGCGATCCGGCTGGCCGAACGCCTGCGGGCGCTGGCGCCGCCGGGTCTGCGCGACGGCCGGGTGCTGTTCGCGCCCGGCGGCTCGGAGGCGATCGAGATCGCGCTCAAGCTGGCCCGTGTCGCCACCGGCCGGTTCAAGACCCTGTCGTTCTGGGATGCGTTCCATGGTGCGGGCTTCGGTGCGGCGAGTGTCGGCGGCGAGGCGCTGTTCCGCGGCGGCGGCATCGGCCCGCTGCTGCCCGGTGCCGAGCACGTGCCGCCGTTCGCCTGCTTCCGCTGCCCGTTCGGCTTCCCGCAGCCGAGCGGCCGGCCGGACGTGGGCCTCTGCCGGATGGCGTGCGCGCGCACGCTGGCCTTCGTGCTGGGCCGGGAGGGGGATTTCGCGGCATTGGTGGCGGAGCCGATGCGCGCCGTCCCGTATCTGCCGCCGCCGGGCTTCTGGGCCGACGCGCGCGCCGAATGCGACGCGACCGGTACGCTGCTGATCTTCGACGAGATCCCGACCGGCCTCGGCAAGACCGGCCGGCTGTTTGCGTGTGAATACGCAGGTGTTGACCCCGACATTCTGGTGCTCGGCAAGGCGCTGGGCGGCGGCGTCCTGCCGCTGGCGGCCGTGATCGCGCGTCCCGGCCTGGACGTGGCCGAGGACCTGGCGCTGGGCCACTACACGCACGAGAAGAACCCGGTGCTGGCCGCGGCTGCGCTCGCCACGCTGGACGTGATCGAAGACGACGGGCTGGTGGAGCGCGCCGCCGAACTGGGGGCCTACGCGATGGGCCGGCTGGCCGAGATCGCCGCCACCCGGCCGCTCGTCGGCGAAGTGCGCGGCGCAGGCCTGCTGATCGGCGTCGAGTTGGTGCGGTCCGACGGCACGCCGGCGGTGGACGCGGCGGAAGCCGTCCTCTACGCCGCGCTCTCGCGGGGGCTCAGCTTCAAGCTGACCATGGGCTGCGTGCTGACGCTGTCGCCGCCGCTCACCATCTCCCGGCCCGACCTGGACCGGGGGCTCGACATCGTCGCCGAGAGCCTGGATGCGGCGGTGCGGCCGTGACGGCACCGCCGGCCAGCGCCGACGTCGCCGTCGTCGGCGGCGGGATCTTCGGGTGCAGCGTCGCCTGGCATTTGCTGCGGGCCGACCCGACGCTGCGGGTGGTGGTGCTCGAACGGCACGAGCGGCTGGCGACGCAGGCGACGAGCCAGGCGGCCGCCCTGCTGACCCGGGCGCGCAGCAAGCCGGGCCAGATGGCGCTGGTCGCGCGCACGTATGCGGCGATCGAGGAACTGGGCGACGTGCTGGGCGAGCCGGTGCCGCTGGCCCGCGTCGGCACCCTGCACGTGGCGGGGTGCGAGCGGACAGCCGCGGACCTGGCGGCGCTGGAGGGGATCGCCGCCGCCCGCGGCCTCGCGGTCGAGCACATCCCGCCCGACGATCTGCCGGCGCTCGTCCCCTGGCTGGAGCCTTCGGCGGTCGAGCGCTGCGCTCTCATGCCGGACGACGGGATCACCGACGCCTGCGGGCTCGCCGAGCGCTACGCCAAAGCGGCACGCATCGCAGGGGCGGCGTTCCACACCGGGGTCGTGGTCGGCGGCCTCGCGGCCGAAGGCGGGCGCGTGACGGGCGTGGAGACCGACCGGGGACCCGTTGTCGCACCCCGCGTCGTTCTCGCCGCCGGCGCCTGGGCGAACCTGCTGGCGGCTCCGCTCGGCTTCCCCCTGCCGATGGCGCCGGTGCGCAGCCAGTACTGGATCACCGAGCCGGACCCGCTGTTCCCGCGCCGCCATCCGGCCGTCATCCTGCCCGACGCCAGCGCCTACACCAGGCCCGAGGTCGGCGCACTGCTGTTCGGCCTGCGCGAGCGCGCCGCGGTCAGCGCCGATCCGCGCGCCCTGCCGGCGGAGACCAACGGCTACGCCTTCGAGGACGACCCCGAGGGTTGGGCCGCCCTCGAACCGGGTGCTCCGGCCCTGCAACGGTTCTTCCCGGCGCTCGAACGGATCGCCATCCGCCACCACCTGGCGGGCTTCTCCACCTACACGCCGGACGGCGCGTTCGTGCTGGGGCCCGCCCCCGACATCGGGGGCGTGTTCGTCGCGTCCGGCTGCTGCGGCGCCGGCATCGCCGTTTCGGGCGGCGTCGGCGAGGTCCTGGCGGCACTGGTGCTCGGCCGGCAGCCGCCGGTCGACCTCGCCCCCTTCGATCCCGCGCGGTTCGGATCGGTTGATCCGTTCGATCCGGCGTTTCGCGCCACGTGCGCCGCAGCACGCTCGCGCAAGACCGCGGGATGACGTAAACAGCCCGGCATGAAACTCTTCCGTCGCGCGCTGGCGCTGGCCGTTCTGCTCTCGGTCGCCCTGGTCTCCCCGGGCACCACCCGGGCGCGGGACGCGGTCAGCTTCGGTACCGACTGGAAGGCGCAGGCGGAGCACGGCGGCTTCTACCAGGCGCTCGCCACCGGGCTTTACGCCGCGCGCGGCCTCGACGTCACCATCCGCCAGGGCGGACCGCAACTCAACCAGACGCAGCTGCTGGCGGCCGGCCGCCTCGACTTCGCCATGTCGCCGAACTCGTTCCTGCCGCTGAACGCGGTGCGCGAGGGGATTCCGCTCGAGGCGGTCGCCGCCTTCTTCCAGAAGGACCCGTCGGTATTGATCGCCCATCCCGGGCGCGGCAACGACAGCTTCGAGGCGTTGCGCGGCAAGCCGATCATGATCGCGGCCGACACCCGGGCCGGCGCCTGGAACTTCCTGAAGCAGCGCTTCGGCTACACCGACGACCAGATCCGACCGTACGCGTTCTCGGTCGCGCCGTTCCTGGTCAACCCGAACGCCGTGCAGCAGGGCTATCTGGGCAGCGAGCCGTTCCTGATCCGCAGCCAGGGGATCGAGCCGGTGGTGCTGTTGCTGTGGGATGCCGGTTATGCGTCCTACGGCGCGCTCGTGCAGGCGCGCAGCGAGACGATCGCGCGCCGCGCCGATCTGGTGCAGCGGTTCGTCGACGCTTCCGCCGCGGGCTGGGCGAGCTACCTCACCGGCGATCCGTCGCCCGGCAACGCGCTGATCCTGAAGGACAACCCGGAAATGACCCCGGAGCTGATCGCCTTCGGCATCGAACAGATGCGCCGCCATGGCGTGGTGACCTCCGGCGACGCGGCTTCGGGCGGCATCGGGATGATGACCGAGGGGCGCTGGCAGTCGTTCTTCGCCACCATGGCCGCCGCCGGGATCTACCCGACCGACCTGGACTGGCGGCGGGTGTTCACGCTGCAGTTCGTGGGCCGCACCGCGGACGCCGCCGCCGCCCGCTGATCCGCATGTCGCCGTTGCTCCGACTCGACAGCGTCGCCAAGGCCTATGGCCCGGGTGCGGCGGCGCTGGGGCCGATCGACCTGACGCTGGAAGCGGGCGAGTTCGTGGCCGTGCTGGGGCCGTCCGGCTGCGGCAAGAGCACGCTGCTGCGCCTGATTGCGGGGCTTGTGCCACCCTCGTCCGGGCGGATCGACCGCCGCGGGATCGCGGCCGGAGACGAACAAGACATCGGCTTCGTCTTCCAGGACCCGACGCTGCTGCCCTGGGCGAGCGTCGTCGACAACGTCTTCCTGCCGCTGCGCCTGCGGGGCATGGAGCGGCGCGCGGCGATGCCGCGCATCCGGGAGGCACTGGCGCGGGTGGGCCTGGATGGTGCATCGCAGCGCTATCCGCACCAGCTCTCCGGCGGGATGCGGATGCGCGCCTCGATCGCGCGTGCGCTGGTCACGGGTCCGCGGCTGCTGCTGCTGGACGAGCCGTTCGCCGCACTCGACGAGATCACCCGCTTCCGGCTGAACGACGACCTGCTGGCGCTGTGGCGGCGGGAGCGGCTGACGGTACTGTTCGTCACCCACAGCGTCTTCGAAGCCGTGTTCCTTGCCACCCGCGTGCTGGTGATGAGCGCCCCGCCGGGGCGCATCGCAGCCGAGCTCGATCCCGGCCTGCCGCAGCCGCGCTCGGGCAATCTGCGCGCCGATCCGGCGTTCGCGGCCGCCTGCGGGCGGGCGAGTGCCGCGCTGGCTCGGGCGATGCGGCCGTGAACGGCGCGGTGGTCCTGCTCGCCCGCCTGCTGCCCGCCCTGCTGGGCATGCTGGGGCTCGCCGCCTGGGAGGCGCTGGTGCGCGTCTACGCCATCCCGCCGTACGTTCTTCCCGGCCCGCTGCTGATCGCGGAAACCCTCCGGCAGGAGGCACCGGACCTGCTGGCGGCGCTGGCGGCGACGCTGCAGGTGGCGCTGGCCGCACTCGCGACCGCCACCGTCGTGGGCCTGCTGCTGTCCGTGCTGCTGGTGCAGTCGCGGCTGCTGGAGCGCAGCGTCTATCCGTGGCTGGTGACGCTGCAGGTCACGCCGGTGGTTTCGATCGCGCCGCTGATCCTGATCTGGGCCGACGACGTGTTCGCCGCCCTGCTGATCTGCGCCACCGTCGTCGCCTTCTTCCCGATCGTCGCCAACACGGTACACGGCCTGCGCAGCGTCGATCCGGGGCTGGCCGAGCTGTTCCGGCTGTACGGCGCGTCCCGCTGGCGTACGCTGGTTCACCTGCAGCTGCCCACCGCCCTGCCCGCGTTCCTCGGAGGCGTGCGGATCGCGGGCGGGCTGTCGCTGGTGGGCGCGGTGGTGGCCGAGTTCGTCGCGGGCACCGGCGGGACCCGGAGCGGGCTCGCGGGGCGGATCCTGGAGGCCGGCTACCGGCTGCAGATCCCCCGGATGTTCGCCGCCCTGCTGCTGCTGGCACTGGCAGGGATCGTGCTGCACGCAGCGCTGGGCTTGGTCACCCGCGCGCTCCTCCGCCACCGGCCGGTCGCAGGCGAGCGGTAGGGCGTGCCGGACCCAGCGGGGTCTGCGGCACGACGCACCCGGGGGCGCGAGCCATCGACATGCCGTGTGGACTCCGATATGTCACCAGATGTAATCTGCGTCGCGATTATCGAGGTGTGACATATGGTGGAAACGACGACACGGTTGGGGCCGAGTGGCAGGGTCGTCATTCCGGCGGAGTATCGGAAGGCGATGGGGATCGACGTTGGCGACGAGGTGATCCTGCGCCTGGAAGGCGGCGAGATCCGGATGCGCGGGCGTGCCGAGGCGATTCGCCAGGCCCAGGCCCTCGTCCGCCGCTATGTCGGCTCCGACCGCTGCCTTTCCGGGGAGTTGATTGCCGAACGCCGCGTGGAAGCCGAGCGCGAGTAGGTCGGTGAGCCGGGTGGTCATGGACGCATCCGCGGTCCTGGCGCTCCTCAACGGGGAATCGGGTGCGGACAGGGTCGCGATGCGGCTGGCCGGTTCGGTGATCTCAACGGTCAATCTGGCCGAAGTGCATTCGAAGCTGGCAGACTATGGCATGAGCGACGGCGAAATCGGCGAAGTGACGGATGCGCTGGGGTTGGAACCGGTACCGTTCGACGCCGGGATGGCGCAGCGGGCAGGAAGGCTCCGGCCTTTGACACGTGCGCTCGGTTTGTCGCTCGGTGACCGCGCCTGCCTCGCCCTCGCCGTGGCCGTGCAGTTGCCGGTGCTGACCGCGGAGCAAGCTTGGACTTGCCTCGACCTCGGCGTCCGCGTCGAAACGATCCGCTGATCCGGAAGCCTCGCTCCGTCCTGCGCCCGACCCGTAGTCCTCAGAACCGCCGCGCCTGCACCAGCAGCGCCGTGATCGTGCGCTCGCCGAGGGTCCGGCAGGCTTCCAGGCGGTGCAGGCCCTCGACGAGCACGTAGCGTGCCTCGTCGCGGCGGACCCAGATCGGTGTCTGCTGGCCGTTCTCCAGAATGTCCAGCGCCAGAGCCTGCACCTTCTCCGCGTCCAGCGTTTGTCGACGCTTGGTCGGCACATAGATCTCGTCGATCGGGATCTTCACGTCGCGCATCGGCATCGAAAGGTCTCCTCGAACCCGATCGTCCGCCGCCTTCCTCCGGTCAGGGAAGCGGGCGCGCCGCGCGGGACGACTGGCGCAGCCTCGAGAGCAGACGCAGCGCGCCTTCGAGCGGAATTCCCAGCCAGTCGGGTCGGTTGGCTGCCTCGTAACGGATCTCGTACAGCACCTTCTCCAGCAGGAACAGCTCCAGCAGCCGGTTGAACGACCCGTCGTCGGTGGGCACGGACGGACAGCCGGCCGTTTCCTCGCGGTAGCCGGCCAGGAACCGCTCGACCGTCGTCCGCTTCCACTGTTCCACCTCCCGCTGCAGGCGTTCCTCCACTTCCGGACGCACCTCCGGATGGCCGCGGACGGCAGCGTGCGCGGCGTAGTCGAACGACCGCAGCATGCCGGCCACATCCTTCAGTGGCGACTGCTTGGCCCGCCGTTCCGCCATCGGACGCAGCGGCTCGCCCTCAAAGTCGAGGATGTAGAAGTCCTCGCGCACCACCACCACCTGGCCCAGGTGCAGGTCGCCGTGGATGCGCGTGTTCATCACCGGACCGACGCCGTCGCGCAGCCCGGAGGCGATCGCTTCCAGCTGCGGCCAGGCGTTCAGCAGCCGTTCCACCTCCTTGCCGGTTTCCGGAACCAGGTCGCCCGCCATGGCCCGTCCGAGCGCGGTGCGCGCACCGTCCGCCTGCTGCAACAGCCCGTCCACCCAGAGCCCGATGGTCCGCTCGTCCGCCGGTTCCGGGCGGAAGGCGGGATCATCCACCGGCGATGCGAACGCCTGGTGCAGCTGGCCGATCCGCCGTCCCAGCGTCTCCGCCAGCGCCAGGTAGACGATGTGCAGGTCACGATGGTCGGGATCGATGTGCTGCGGCAGGAACTCCAGCTGGCTGAGCACCCGGTCCAGGTAGTCCAGCGTGAATCCCCAGCCGTCGCCCTGGTTGCGCACGAAGCCTTGCAGGACGCCGATTGCCGTTGGCGTGCCGTCGGAATCCAGCATCTCCACCGAACCGAGCAGCGGCGGCGCGTTGCGGAAGCCCGCCACGTCGGTGAGGAAGCGGCCGATCTCCAGCTCGGGATGGATACCCGGCTCGACCCGCCGCAACGCCTTGAAGATCACGCTCTCGCCGATCAGCACCGAGGTGTTGCTCTGCTCCCGGCCCAGACGCTCGACCGGCAGCTCGTCTCGGGGCGATATCTCCGCGAACGCGTCCGCGAACGCCTGCGTGCGCCGGAACTCCAGCCGGCCTCCGTGGCGGGTGGAAATCCGCCGTTCCTCGGCTATGGCGCAAACGATGGCGCGCGGCAGTGCCGGCGTTGCCATGCCGTCGTGAATGGCACCGATCCGCCCGCCCGTGCGTGCGCGGGCGAGCGTGAACGGCTGCAGTCGGCTCAGCGGATCGTCGGTCGCCGATTCCCAGGCGATCGAGAGCGGCAGCAGGTAACACTGCCGTTCGTCGCCATCGAGCCGAACGTCGATTCCGGCCAGCAGGAACTCCTCGCTGCCGTCCACCAGCACCGCCCAGTCGCTCGGACCGACGCCCGCGATCGACCGCCCCTTGCCGGCAAACCAGCGCTGGTTGGGCAGGAACTCGGGGAGGATCGTCTGCCAGAGCAGGGAGCCGCTGGCGCCTTCGACGATGCTGGACCAGGTTCGTCCGACGACGAGCGTGCGGAACTCGGGCAACGGCTGCACCGCGGGTTCGTGCCACTTCGGCGCTTCCATCTCGTCGGCCAGCAGGAACCAGTAGAAGCCGTATCCGGGAAGCGTGATGAAATACGGCAGATCGCCGATCGGCGGAAAGGCACTGCGCCCCAGCAGCTCGACCGGGACGCGCCCCTTGTAGGCGGACAGCTCCAGCTCGGCCGCCTGCGGTGCTGCGCTCATGTTGGCGATGCACAGGATCGTCTCGCCGTCGTCGGTGCGCAGGTACGCCAGGATCTTGCGGTTGCGGGGATAAAGGAAGGAGAGCGCGCCCCGCCCCAAGGCGGCGTGCCGCTTGCGGGCGGCGATCAGTCGGCGCATCCAGTTGAGCAGCGACGACGGCTGGCGCAGCTGCGCTTCCACGTTCACCGCGGTATAGCCGTAGCTGGGATCCATGATCGGCGGCAGGTAGAGGCGCTCCGGATCGGCGCGCGAGAAGCCGGCATTGCGGTCGGGCGACCACTGCATCGGCGTGCGCACCCCGTTGCGGTCGCCGAGGAAGATGTTGTCGCCCATGCCGATCTCGTCGCCGTAGTAGATGATCGGCGTGCCCGGCATGCTCATCAGCAGGCTGTTCAGCAGCTCGATCCTGCGCCGGTCGCCGGTCAGCAGCGGCGCCAGTCTGCGGCGGATGCCCAGGTTGATGCGCGCACGCGTCTCGGCGGCGTAGAACTGCCACAGGTAATCCCTCTCCCGGTCGGTCACCATTTCGAGCGTGAGCTCGTCGTGGTTGCGCAGGAAGATCGCCCACTGGCAGTTTTCCGGGATGTCCGGCGTCTGCCGCAGAATGTCGGTCACCGGATACCGGTCCTCGCGGGCGAGCGCCATGTACATGCGCGGCATCAGCGGAAAGTGGAACGCCATGTGGCATTCGTCGCCGTCGCCGAAGTAGGGGCGCACGTCCTCCGGCCACTGGTTGGCCTCGGCGAGGAACATCCGGTCCGGATAGTGGTCGTCGAGCCAGCGGCGCAGACGCTTCAGCACCGTGTGCGTCTCGGCCAGGTTCTCGTTGTTGGTGCCTTCCCGCTCCACCAGGTACGGCACGGCGTCGAGCCTGAGGCCATCGACGCCCAGATCCAGCCAGAAGCGCATGATTCTGGTCACTTCGACGAAGACGCGCGGATTGTCGAAGTTCAGGTCCGGCTGGTGCGCGAAGAAGCGGTGCCAATAGTAGGCCTGCGCCAGCGGGTCCCACGCCCAGTTGGACGGCTCGGTATCGCAGAAGATGATCCGGGTGCCGGCATAGCGCTGGTCGCTGTCGCTCCAGACGTAGTAGTCGCGCTCCCGCGAACCGGGGGGTGCCATGCGTGCCCGCTGGAACCAGGGATGCTGGTCCGAGGTGTGGTTGATCACCAGTTCGGTGATCACCTTCAGGCCGCGACGGTGCGCCTCGCGGATGAAGTGGCGGACGTCGCGGATGGTGCCGTAGGACGGATTGACGTCGCGGTAGTCGGCGATGTCGTAGCCGTCGTCACGCAGCGGCGAGGGGTAGAACGGCAGCAGCCACAGCGCCGTGACCCCCAGCTCGCACAGGTAGTCCAGCTTCTGCGCCAGCCCGGCGAAGTCGCCGATGCCGTCGCCGTTGGCGTCCAGAAACGCCTTGACGTGCAGCTGATAGACGATCGCGTCCTTGTACCACAGTGGATCGTTGCCCAAGGGTACCCTCCCGGTTCCGCGTGGTTTGCCGCAAGACTAACGCGGGAGAAGGGAAAAATATCCATCCGCATGTGCATTGCGTTCGGGCCCGGGGGTGTTTCACCCATGGCATCTTCTGAAACGGAAATGTGTCTTCCGGACACGGGGCCGCCGAGACCCCGTGCGCACCGGCTTCGCCACGTCGGCCGGAGCCGGCCGGACCGGGAGAGCACAGGCACCGCATGGGCATCGCGATTGACGTGGTTGCGGACACCATCGACGTGCTGCGGCGCCGGGGTGGCCTGACGGGAGTGGACGTGGCGAACGTGGCCGACGTCTCCAAGGCGACCGTATCCCGCTGGACCACCGGCAAGGGGTCGCCGCAGCCGAGGACGCAGCTCGTTCTGTCCGACCTGCGGTACGTGGTCGATCGCCTGGCCGAGTTCTATTCCCCGGACGAGACCCGGGTCTGGCTCTATTCCCGCAACGCGCTCCTCAACGGCGAACGGGCGCTGGATCTGATCCACGAGAGCCGCACCGAGGAGGTGCTGAGCGCGATCGAACGTCTCGCCGCCGGCGCATACATGTAGATGCCGGCGCAGGGCTCACGCCTGCACGACCGCGACCTGCTCGACCGTCTCGAATCCTTCGACCCGCAGCCGCTTTCCGGTACCGCATGGCGTGTGACGTGGGCGACGCGGGATCCGCTCGCCGGTAATTCGGCCGGTGGCCGATGGCACCCGCTGAACTCGTTCGAGGCGCTGTACACCAGCCTGGAGGCGGACGGCGCACTGGCGGAGATGTATTTTCACCTCTCACGGGCGCCGGTGTTCGCCTCGTCGCGCATGCGCCTGCACCGGCTGCAGGTGGAGACGGCGAGGACGCTATGGCTGACCGACATGTCCACACTGGTGCGCCTCGGCGTCGACGAAAGCCGCTACCAATCGCTGGACCACGCGCGCAGCCAGGAGATCGGCGCGGCTGCCCGCTTTCTGGAGTTCGACAGCCTGCTGGTGCCCAGCGTCCGCTGGCCGTGCCAGAACCTGGTGCTGTTTCTCGACCGGCTGGATGCGAGTCGCCTCACGTCGTGTGGCGAGGACGCGACGGAGGTCAAATGGCCGGCCTGGCGGGAATCCCGCGGCATCCGCCACTGATCAGCGGGTCGTTGGCTTCGCCGCGCCAACCGGTTCCCGCCGCCCACGTCACCCCCGAAGGTCGGCGCTCGCCGGTCCCCGTCGTCATGGCCGGGCTGCGTGCCGGCCATCCACGCCTTCCTCCACCCACCGTGCCGCGGCGAGACGTGGATGCGCGGAACGAGTCCGCCCGTGACGGTGGAAGGCGGGCGGCGACCGCACCGACGACTTGACGCCGGCCGCCGGCCGCGCCGAGATGGCGGAACGGCCACGGCGCGGGGGAGACGGGGGGCGATGAACAAGCAAGAAACGCTGGCGCTGTGGGCGCAGGGCAAGGAGGCCTGGAACGCCTGGGCGAAGGACATGCTCGACCGGCGGGCCGAGATGGAGAAGGCGGGGACGTGGTCGGCGAACCGGGGCATCTTCGGTCGCGACGAGCCGGGCAACGAGGCCACCGCCGATTGGATGGCGGCTGCGGCGGCGGATTTCTCCCAGCACGTGTTCGATGCGGAGGTGGACTTCGCGCACGTCCTGTTTCCTGGCTCGGCAGGCTTCGAAAAAGCCAAACTCGAAAAAGACGCGCGGTTCACCAGCGCGACGTTCAGCGGATACGCGGAGTTCAACAGCGCGACGTTCAGCGGATACGCGGGGTTCAACAGCGCGACGTTCAGCGGAAACGCGTGGTTCACCAGCGCGACGTTCAGCGGATACGCGCGGTTCAACGGCGCGACGTTCAGCGGATACGCGGGGTTCAACAGCGCGACGTTCAGCGGAAACGCGTGGTTCGACAGCGCGACGTTCAGCGGAGACGCGGGGTTCACCAGCGCGACGTTCAGCGGATACGCGGGGTTCGCTCAAGTCGCCTTTACGGGCTTCACCACATTTGCCGGAGCCGGCTTCGAGCGACAGGCGGATTTCAGCGCCGCCAAGGGAGAACGGGCCTTCGACCTGGAAGGGACACGGTTCGCCGAGGTGCCGGATTTCATTCAGGCGCACTTCGCAGAAGCCCCGCGGCTCGACAATTCACACGTCCGCCCGGGGCTTGTCGAGCCGCGGGGCTTCTGGGGTCGCTTATTCGGCCGCGTCAAGCCGGATGTCAACCGTTCCGCGCGCTATCGCGCGCTGAAGCGGCTCGCCATCGACGGGCACGATCATGCGCGCGAGCAGGAGTATTTCGCCGGCGAGCTGAAGGCGCTGCGCGGGCATCCGGACCGTTGGTATCCGAACCCGCTGAACTGGCTCCGCCGGGACGACGACGGCAGACGGCTGCCGGCCTGGCCCGGCGGCGCACGGTACTGGTTCGGGGTCTTCTACCAGATCCTCTCGGACTTCGGCCGCTCGATGCTGCGGCCGTTGGGGTGGTGGGCGCTGGCGCTGGCGGGCTTCGCGTTCGGCTATCTGGACCGGCATTTCGATCGCGCCGCCGAGCTGTGCCGGGGGTACGCCGGCGGCGCCGGCGGCTGGCTGTGGGCGTCGCTCGCGCAGCCGCTGGTCGATCGGCTTCCGCAGCTGGCGCACCTGCTGCCGCTGCCGGCTGCCGTCGCCTCGCCCGCCTGCCTGGTCGGTGCCGGCGAGCCGTGGCGTGCGGCGCTGGGCCTTTCGATCCGCAAGGCGCTGCCGTTCGCCGGCGTCGGCTCGACCGAGAAGCTCAACCAGATCTACGCCTGCCTCTACGGCATCCACGGTGAGACCGCGCCCGCGGGCGACCTGCCGGCGCGGTTCACGCCGGTCATTCCGGACGGGGTCGACTACCTCGGCATCGGCCAGCTGCTGCTGTCGCTGCTGCTGCTGTTCCTGTTCCTGCTGGCGGTGCGCAGCCACTTCCGCATCCGGTAGGCGTTCCGCTCCCCGTGCTGCGTCATGGCCGGGCTGCGTCCCGGCCATCCACGCCTTCGGCCACCGTGCCGCGGCGAGACGTGGATGCGCGGAACAAGTCCGCCCGTGACGGTCGAGGGCAGGCATCGGCGCGCTGCGGTCCTATATCCTCTTCGCGAAGTCGAGCCGGAGGACCACCCCGCTGTCTTCACGAGCGAAGACGACCGAAACCGAGGTAACGGCATCCGCCCCGGCGCCGGCTGAGGCCCGCCTGCCGCCCTGGCTGCGGGTGACGCCGCAGGGGTTGTGGTGCGAGGCGGGCGGGTTTTTTGTCGATCCGCACCGCGCCGTTCCCCGCGCCGTGCTCACCCACGGGCATGCGGACCACGCCCGGCCGGGGCACGAGGCGGTGCTGGCGACGGCGGCGACGGCCGCCATCCTGCGTGCCCGCTACGGGGATGGGGCCGCCGGCCGGGTCGAGACCGGGGCCTACGGGGAGCCGAAGCGGATCGGCGACGTCACCGTGACGCTGCTCCCGGCCGGCCACATCCTCGGCAGCGCCCAGGTGGTGCTCGAGCATGCCGGCTGCCGGGTGGTGGTCTCCGGCGATTTCAAGCGCAGGGCGGATCCCACCTGCGCGCCGTTCGAGCCCCGCGCGTGCGACGTGTTCGTCACCGAGGCGACGTTCGGTCTGCCGGTGTTCCGCCACCCGCCGGCCGAGGACGAGGTGCGCAGGCTGCTGGCCTCGGTCCGCCTGTTCCCGGAGCGCACCCATCTGGTGGGCGTCTACGCGCTGGGGAAGTGCCAGCGGTTGATCTGCCTGCTGCGCGCGGCCGGCTGGGACCGGCCGATCTGGCTGCACGGGGCGCTGGTCGGGCTCTGCACCGTCTATGAGCGCGCCGGCATCGACCTCGGCCCGCTGCGGCCGGCCGCGGGCGGCGAGCGCCGCGCGCTCGCGGGCGAGATCGTGCTCTGCCCGCCCTCGGCACTCGCCGACCGCTGGGCGCGCGCCTTCCCCGAGCCGGTGACGGCGCTCGCGTCCGGCTGGATGCGCATCCGCCAGCGGGCCCGGCAGCGCGGCGTCGAGCTGCCGCTGGTGATCTCGGATCACGCCGACTGGGACGAGCTGACACAGACGCTTGCAGACGTGGGCGCGCCCAGCGTGCTGGTCACCCACGGTGCCGAGGAAGCGCTGGTGCATCACGCACGCTCGCGGGGCCACGCCGCCGCCGCCCTTTCGATCGCCGGCTACGGCGACGAGGAGACGGGCTAGCCCGGACCCATGCAGACGTTCGCCGCCCTGCTGGACGCGCTGGTCTATGCGCCACAACGCAATACCAAGCTGGCGCTGATCGAGAACTGGCTGCGGACAACGCCCGATCCCGACCGGGGCTGGGGCCTGGCGGCGCTGACCGGCCAGCTCGCCTTCCCGCATGCCAAGCCGGCGCTGATCCGCGCGCTGGTCGGATCCCGGGTCGATCCGGTCCTGTTCGCGCTGTCGTACGACTTCGTGGGCGACCTGGCGGAGACGGCGGCGCTGATCTGGCCGGCACCGGCCGCAGGCGCCGGCCCGACTGCGCCATCGCTCCGGCATCGCCATGCGGTTTCCACGCGTTCGCCGCATTCGCTGGGACAAGCCGGCGGACGAGGCGCGTTCGGTCGATGCGTTGTGCGCCTTGATTGCCCCATGAAACCCAAATTTAACCCAAATAGGCCAATTAATACTTCCCGATGGGTTGAATAACCTTTCTTATCGAGCAACATCGTCACAATTCTGCCCCCTTTTGACCGACAACTAGGACCGGCCGGTGCAACCGGGCGGCACCCTCGAACCGGCCGTCATCGAGGTGCTTCAACAAAACAACCAGTCCTCCAGGGGGAGACGTATCGATGCGGATGATCCGGACACTGTTCATCATCGCCGTCATGTCGCTCGTCGCCATGCCGGCATTCGCACAAGACTACGGCACGCCGGCTGAAGCGAAGGCGATGCTGGAGAAGGCGGTCGTGGCGCTGAAGGCCGACAAGGCGAAGGCGCTGGCGATGTTCAGCAAGGGTGAGGGAGGCTTCAAGGAGAAGGACCTGTACCCGTACTGCGGTGGCCCCGACGGCAACTTCACCGCGCACCCGACGCTGGTCGGCAAGAGCCTGATGGACCTGATGGACAAGGCGACCCCGCCGAAGCCGCTGGGCAAGGAAGTTTATGCCGCGGCGCAGGAAGGCAAGATCTCCGAGGTCAGCTACCTGTGGCCGCGCCCCGGTTCGACCGATCCGGTACAGAAGGTGGCCTATGTCACCAAGGTCGGCGACCAGGTCTGCGCCGTCGGTTACTACAAGCAATCCTGAGCTCACTCCTCCGCGCGCCCCGCTTCGGCGGGGCCGCGACCTTTTTTCGCCGCGGCCCTCCGTGCGATCGCTGCACGACAGCCGGTGCGCGGCGCCTGCGATCTGCCCCGTTCCGTGCTGCCCGTTCCGCGGCGATGCATCCTGCCCGTCGACGATCCTCGTCCCGGGTCCGGCGGTGGATGTCCAAAAAATTACTGCATCGTCATATCGGCATCCGCGTGTGGTTGGGCGCAAAATGCAACGCTTGCGGAAGCTGGCCGCGCAGCAGAAACCACTTTGACGCGTAAAGGATTGTCGTGAGCAATTGGGCGAGTGGATAGTGTTTGCGATCATGGATGCGCTTGCACAATTCAGTCAAATATGCGCTATGCTTGAAGCGTGTCCCTGATCGACTGCCGTTCGACGCGGGACGAGGGAGGTGATCCGGTGCCGACGCCGCGCTCCAATTCCGTGGCCAGGATGCCGCGAGCCAGGCGATCCGCAGGCGACCGCGGCGGCGGTGACTCCGATCGACGCATCGCCGCCAATCTCACCCTCCTCGCCGACGTACTCCGCCGGTACGGGGTGGAGATGGCAGCGCGCGACCAGGGACTGAGCCCGCGGGATGCATCCGTCGTGATCGGCGGCGTCGCCGCCCGCATCGAGATGCTGGGCCGTCTGCACCAGAGCTTGGCCGCGAAGCCTGATGCGGGCGAGATCAACCTCAGTGCCTGCCTGCGCTCCATCTGCGAGGATCTGGGCCGGACCCTGCCGCCGCCCGGCCGCATCGTGCTGTCGCACCAATTGGCGAGGGACTGCATGGTGCCGATTGAGGAGGCGTTGCCGCTGGCACTAATTACCTGCGAAATCGTCGGCAACGCCGTCCGCCACGCCCATCCGGCCGACGTCATCGGCTTCATCAACGTCTGCTGCTGGCGGGAACCTTCGGGAGACTTCGTCCTCGACATCGCCGACGATGGCGTGGGTTTGCCGCCGGGCTTCGATCCGGCGACGGAATCCGGGTTCGGCCTGCGGCTGGTGCGCCAGCTCAGCGAACACCTGGGCGGCTCGTGCGCCTTCGACGACTCCGGCCTCGGGCTGCACTTCCGCCTGCGCATTCCGGCACCCGAAACAGCCCCGGCGGAAACGCCGCCGCTGGCGGCCGGCGGCAGCGGTCGTTCTTGACACCGGTTCGCAACGTCCCCAGTGTTACGGGAGTTCCAAGGGGTGCCTCGCGAAGAGGCTGAGATACCGCACGCGGCTGCAGCAGCACCCCGCACCGCGGGAACCCTTCGAACCTGATCCGGGTCATGCCGGCGCAGGGACTGGAACCGTCGCAACGGCCCACCGCTCCCCCGCTTTTCCCCCGGATCTCCCGCTCGTCCGCTCGTTGGGAGATCGACATTGCCGAAAGACGCTCTGACTGCCGGGACCATCCCCCAGACCACTTCCGTCACCACCGGCCCGCTGCCCGCTTCCCGCAAGGTGTACGTGCCCGGTGAACGCTTTGCCGACATCCGAGTGGCGATGCGGGAGATCGATCTCACCGATCCCGGTGAGCCGCCGCTGCGCGTCTACGACTGCTCGGGCCCGTATACCGACCCGGCGGCTTCGATCGACATCCAGACGGGGCTGCCTGCGCTGCGTGCCGCCTGGATCGCCGGCCGCGGCGACGTCGAAGCGTACGACGGGCTGACGACCGGTCGCAAGCCGGCCGGCGACAGCGGCCTGCCGCGTGGCGTCGAGGGCCGCCGACCGCTGCGCGCGAAACCGGGTGCGGCGCCGACGCAGCTGGCCTACGCACGGGCCGGTATCGTCACGCCGGAAATGGAATACATCGCCATCCGCGAGAACCAGGGCCGCGCCCGCGCGGCCGAGACGGCGCGCGACGGCGAGAGCTTCGGCGCAACCATTCCCGAGTTCGTCACGCCCGAGTTCGTCCGCGACGAGGTCGCCCGCGGCCGGGCGATCATCCCCGCCAACGTCAATCATCCGGAAGCCGAGCCGATGATCATCGGCCGGAACTTCCTGGTGAAGATCAACGCCAATATCGGCAATTCGGTCGTTGCGTCCTCGATCGCCGAGGAAGTGGAGAAGATGGTGTGGGCGATCCGCTGGGGGGCGGATACGGTCATGGATCTCTCCACCGGCGCCAACATCCACGAGACCCGGGAGTGGATCATCCGCAACGCCCCGGTGCCGATCGGCACCGTGCCGATCTACCAGGCGCTGGAGAAGGTGGGCGGCATCGCCGAAGACCTGACCTGGGAGATCTTCCGCGACACGCTGATCGAGCAGGCGGAGCAGGGGGTGGACTACTTCACCATCCATGCCGGTGTCCGGCTCGCCTACATCCCGCTGACCGCGAAGCGGGTGACCGGCATCGTCTCGCGCGGCGGCTCGATCCTCGCCAAGTGGTGCCTGGCGCATCACAAGGAGAACTTCCTCTACACCCGCTTCGCCGAAATCTGCGAGATCCTGCGCGCGTACGACGTGAGCTTCTCGCTGGGCGACGGCCTGCGCCCCGGCTCGATCGCGGATGCCAACGACGCGGCCCAGTTCGCCGAGTTGGAGACGCTGGGCGAACTCACCCAGATCGCCTGGAAGCACGACTGCCAGGTGATGATCGAGGGCCCCGGCCACGTGCCGATGCACAAGATCAAGGAGAACGTGGAGAAGCAGCTGGCGGTGTGCGGCGAGGCGCCGTTCTACACCTTGGGCCCGCTGGTCACCGACGTTGCCCCCGGCTACGACCACATCACGAGTGCTATCGGGGCGGCGATGATCGGCTGGTTCGGCACCGCCATGCTCTGCTACGTCACGCCGAAGGAACACCTGGGCCTGCCCGACCGCACCGACGTGCGCGACGGGGTGATCGCCTACAGGATCGCCGCCCATGCCGCCGATCTGGCGAAGGGGCATCCGGGGGCGCGCGCCCACGATGACGCACTCAGTCGGGCGCGGTTCGACTTCCGCTGGCGCGACCAGTTCAACCTGTCGCTGGATCCCACCACGGCGGAAAAGTTCCACGACCAGACGCTGCCCGCCGAGGGAGCCAAGCTCGCCCACTTCTGCTCGATGTGCGGGCCCAAGTTCTGCTCGATGAAGATCACCCAGGAGGTCCGCGACCTGGCGCAGCAGGGCATGGCCGAGATGAGCGGCAAGTTCCGCGACGGCGGCTCGGAGATCTACCGGCCGGCCGACGCGGCGGAGTAGGCGGCCCGGCGCGGGCGCGGCGATCCACTGCAGGTCAGTGCGCCGCGTCCCAGCTGGCGCCCGTGCCGGTATCGACGACCAGTGGCACGTCGAGCTGCGCCACCCCCTGCATGACGTCCACCACCACGGCGCGGGTCTCCTCCAGCTCCGCCTCGGGGACTTCGAACACCAGCTCGTCGTGCACCTGCAGCAGCATCCGTGCCGAGAGCCGCCGCTCGGCGAGCGCGTCCGGCAGCCGGATCATCGCGCGCTTGATGATGTCGGCGGCCCCGCCCTGGATCGGTGCGTTGATCGCCGCGCGCTCGGCGAAGCTGCGCATCGACGGGTTCCTGTCGCCGATTCCCTTCGCCCAGCAGCGCCGGCCGAACAGGGTGGCGACCCAGCCGCGCTCGCGCGCCTCGCGCTTCGTCCGCTCCATGTAGTCGCGGATGCCGGGATAGCGGGCGAAGTAGGCGTCGATGTACGCGCCCGCCTCGCCACGCGGGATGCCCAGCTGGCGGGCGAGCCCGAAGGCGGAGATGCCGTAGATGATGCCGAAGTTGATCGCCTTCGCCTTGCGGCGGACCATCGGGTCCATCCCCGCCACGGGAACCCCGAACACCTGGCTCGCGGTCATCGCATGGATGTCCTGGCCGTCCCGGAACGCCTGCTTGAGCGCGCCGATGTCGGCCACGTGCGCCAGAAGCCGCAGTTCGATCTGCGAATAGTCGGCGCTCAGCAGCCGGAAGCCGTTCTCGGCCACGAAGGCGGCGCGGATCTTGCGCCCCTCCTCGGTGCGCACCGGGATGTTCTGCAGGTTGGGATCGGATGACGACAGCCGGCCGGTGCTGGCGACTGCCTGCTGGAAACTGGTGTGCACGCGGCCGGTGTTCGGGTTGATCTGGCTTACCAGCGCGTCCGTATACGTGCTCTTCAGCTTCGCCAGCTGCCGCCACCCCAGCACCTGCTGCGGCAGGGCATGGCCTTCGGCGGCGAGCGTCTCCAGGATGTCGGCGCCGGTGCCGTAGGCGCCGGTCTTGCCCTTCTTGCCCTCGCCGAGCCCCAGTTCGTCGAACAGCACCTCGCCCAGCTGCTTGGGCGAGCCGATGTTGAACGGCCGGCCGGCGAGCCGGTGGATGTCCGTCTCCAGCACCGCCAGCTTGTCGGCGAAATCGGCGCTCAGCCTTCGCAGTTGCCCGGCATCCACCAGGATGCCGTGGCGCTCCATCGCCGCCAGCACCGGCACCAGCGGCCGTTCCAGCGTCTCGTAGACGGTGACCAGCCGGTCCGCCAGCAGCTTCGGCTTCAGGAACCGGTGCAGCCGCAGGGTGACGTCCGCATCCTCGGCGGCATAGGCCAGCGCCCGGTCCAGCGGCACCTGATCGAAGGTGATCTGAGACTTGCCGCTGCCGCAGACGTCCGCGTACTTGATCGTCTGCAGGCCCAGGTGCAGGTCGGCCAGTTCGTCCATGCCGTGGCCGTGCAGCCCGCCTTCGAGGACGTAGGACAGCAGCATGGTATCGTCGATCGGCGTGACGTCGATGCCGTGTCGGGCGAGCACATGGGCGTCGAACTTGATGTTCTGGCCGATCTTCAGGACCGAGGGGTCCTGCAGCAGCGGCTTCAGCAGCGCCAGCGCGCTCGCGAGCGGCATTTGCCGGGGCGGTGTGTCCAGCAGGCCCGCACTGCGGTGGCCGAGCGGCACGTAGCAGGCGCGGCCGGGCTCGATGCTGAGCGACAGCCCCACCAGGTCCGCCTGGATCGGATCGAGCGACGTCGTCTCCGTATCGACCGCCACGGCACCTTTGGTGGTCGCATCCGCGATCCAGCGGGCGAGGTCCGCCTCGTCCTGCACCAGCTCGTAGCGGGTCTCCGCCGGAATGGCGGCTGAGGGCAGTGCCGCCACCGGCTCGGCCGGGGCCAGGTCGCCACGCCCCTGCAGCCGGGCGATCACCGAGCGGAAGGCATTCTCCTGTAGGAACGCCAGCAGCTTTTCCTGGTCCGGCACGCGCTTGGCCAGCCCGGACAGCGGCACCGGTACCGGGCAGTCCTCACACAGGCGGACCAGATCGCGCGAGATTCGCGCCTTGTCCGCGTGCTGCAGCAGCGCCTCGCGCCGCTTCGGCTGCTTGATCTCATGCGCCCGGGTGAGCAGCTGGTCGAGGTCGCCGTATTCCTGGATCAGCTGCGCCGCCGTCTTGACGCCGATGCCGGGGATGCCCGGCACGTTGTCGACGCTGTCGCCGGCGAGTGCCTGGACGTCGACGACCTTCTCAGGGCCGACGCCGAACTTCTCCTGCACCTGCTCCGGGCCGACCGGCTTGTTGTTCACCGGGTCCCACATGCCGACGCCGGGCCGGATCAGCTGCATCAGGTCCTTGTCGGATGAAACGATGGTGACCTCGGCGCCCGCTTCCCGGGCGAGCCTGGCATAGCTGGCGATCAGGTCGTCCGCCTCCCAGCCCTCGGACTCGACGCACGCGACGTTGAAGGCGCGTACGGCTTCCCGGATCAGGGCGAACTGCGGGATCAGCTCCTCGGGTGGATCGGGCCGCTGCGCCTTGTAGGCGGGGTAGATCTGGTTGCGGAACGTATGCCGGGCGGCGTCGAACACGATCGCGAGGTGATCGGCGTCGGTGTCGTCGATCAGCTTCAGCAGCATGTTGGTGAAGCCGAGCACGGCGTTCACGGGCGTGCCGTCCGGCCGCGACAGCGGCGGCAGCTTGTGGAAGGCGCGGAAGATGAACCCGGAACCGTCGACCAGGAAGACGTGCCGGGGTGCAGACGCCGGAGTGGGGTCGGCCAGCGTGCTCAGTGCCCGGACGCCGCAGCCGCGTGCGGATCGAGGATGAAGCGGCGCGAGCAGTACGGGCAGACGACTTCGCCGTCCGCTGCGATGCGCAGGTAGACCATCGGATGGCCGAGCGGGCCACCGCCGCCGTCGCAGCCCACCACCGGGCTGCTCACGGTAAACGTCTCGTCATCGGAGGGAGCGGTAACGTCGGGCATCTGTCGCGCCATTGACCTCGCGGTTGCCCGGATGATAGCGATTGCCGCACGACAATCAACGGTTAGTCGGACGAGAGCGCGCCGGCCGCGGCGCCGGTAGGACATGACAGACACGCTCCCCGAATTCGCCGTCGAAACCACCGACCTCGTCAAGACCTATCCGGCCCGCAACGGCCGCGGGGCGGTGCACGCGCTGCAAGGCGTGAGCCTGCGCGTCCCCCGCGGCGCCTTCTTCGGCCTGCTGGGCCCCAACGGCGCCGGCAAATCGAGCCTGATCAACATTCTGGCCGGTCTCGTGGTGCGCACATCCGGCGCGGCGCGGATTTGGGGCTTCGACATCGAGCGGCAGATGCGGTCGGCCCGGCGCGCCATCGGCGTCGTGCCGCAGGAACTGAACCTGGACCCGTTCTTCACCCCGCGCGAGCTGCTGGAGCTGCAGGCCGGCCTCTACGGCGTGCCGCGGGCGCGGCGCCGGACGGACGAGATCCTGGAGGCCGTGGGCCTGACCCCGCAGGCGAACGCGTATGCACGCGCGCTGTCGGGCGGCATGCGCCGCCGCCTGCTGGTGGCGAAGGCGATGGTGCACACGCCGCCGGTCCTCGTGCTGGACGAACCCACGGCGGGCGTGGACGTGGAACTGCGCCGGCAGCTGTGGGCCTACCTGCGCGGCCTCAACGCCGCCGGGACGACGATCCTGCTCACCACCCACTACCTGGAAGAAGCGCAGGCCTTGTGCGATCGCATCGCGATCATCGATCATGGTCGGATGATCGCGTGCGACTCCACCGACGCGCTGCTGCGGCGGATCGATTCGAAGACGCTGACGCTGACGCTGACGCAGCCGATCGAGGCCGTGCCGGAGGAGCTGGCCCGACGGTTCACGGTCGAGGTGCGCGCACCCGGCCGGCTCGCGTTCCAGTACGCGCCGAGCCGGGTCCGCGGCGGCGACATCCTGGCGGCGGTGGCCGACGCCGGGCTGCACGTGGCCGAGGTGACCACCCGGGAAACCGAGTTGGAGGACATCTTCCTGAAGCTTACCGGGCGGCCGGCGCCGGAGGAGGGCGAGAGCGCGGAACCGGGGCCGCCGGGGCAGGAACCACCGGTGCATGGGATGGACGAAGCCGCGACGGAGCTGCCGCGATGAACGGTTCGCGGCGGCTGGCCTGCGCGCCGCGGCGGCTCTGGGCGATGCTCCTGCTGCTGCTCATGGTCGCGTGCGCGCCGATCGAAGCACCGGCCGGGCCTGAGGTGGTGGCGCCGGCGCTGCAACCGGCGCACCTGACCGCCGCCGACGGCGCCGAGCTGCCGCTCCGTTCCTGGCTGCCGCCGGAAGGTGAGCCGGTTCGGGCGGCCGTCGTCGCGCTGCACGGCTTCAACGACTACTCCAACTTCTTCGACAATACCGGCCGCCACCTCGCCGAACACGGCATCGCGTCGTACGCCTACGACCAGCGCGGCTTCGGTGGCGCTCCCAACCGCGGCCTGTGGGCCGGCACCGCCGCGCTCACCGCCGACCTGCGGGCGGCGGTCCGGGCGGTTCGCACGCGGCATCCGGGCGTGCCGCTCCATCTGTTCGGCGAGAGCATGGGCGGGGCGGTGATTCTCGCGACCATGGCCCGGGCTGACGCGCCGGAGGTGGACGGCATCGTGCTGTCGGCGCCGGCGGTGTGGGGGCGCAGCTCCATGCCCTGGTACCAGACGACGGCGCTGTGGATCGCCGTCCACACCCTGCCGGGCAGCCGGCTCTCCGGGCGGGGGCTCGGCATCGTCGCCTCGGACAACACCGAGATGCTGCGCGCACTGGGGCGCGACCCGCTGGTGATCAAGGGCACCCGCGTCGATGCGGTCTACGGCCTCGTCAACCTGATGGACGAGGCGATGGCGCGGGCGCCGTCGGTGGACGGCCGGATGCTGGTTCTCTACGGCGAGAACGACCAGCTCATCCCGCCCGGCGCGATCGACGAGCTGCTGCGCCGCCTGCCGGCGCAGGGCGACGCCGACCGGCGCCTGGCCCTCTACCCCGAGGGGTACCACATGCTGACCCGGGACCTGCAGGCGGAGACGGTGCAGCGGGACCTGGCCGCCTGGATTCTCGATCCCTCCGCGGCGCTTCCCTCCGGCGCCGACACCCACGGATTGGCCGGTGCTTGCTCCGGCAGAGTGGTGTGCGCTATCGTCCTCCCCGCGCAAGCGTCGCAGCGGCACTCGTAGCTCAGTGGATAGAGCGCTGCCCTCCGGAGGCAGAGGTCGCAGGTTCGAATCCTGCCGAGTGCGCCACGTCTTCCCTCATTCGCTCCGAAAGTCGGGATGCCCGCGGACCGTGCCGCGGGCATCCGTCTTCGTCAGCGGGTTCGCACCAGCATGATCGCATCACGCCGCGGCACCGCGATCGTGGACCCGACCGGCGAGCCGTCGTTGGTCACCCGGTCCTGCATGGAATTGGCGAGAATCCGGCGATAGCCGTTGCCCGGGAAAAGGGTGGCGAGGTCGAAGGTGATCGGATCATTGCCCGGATTGGCGAGGACGACGCCGTGCTCGAACTCGCGGAAGGCGGCCGCCGAGTGGCCGAAGGCGGCAATTTCTCGGATGCTCGCCGCCGTACTGTCCTCGAACTCGAACCGCACGTCGACCTTCGAGGCGTTTACGTCCCTGAAATAGAACTGCGAGCTGTTGGGGCCCACTCCGACCCACGTCGAAATCGTCTGCGCGGGGACCGTGCCTGTTGCTCCCGCGGCTGGCCGCAGGCTGACCCTGAGCAGCCGCGCCATTTTCACCGGATATCCCGGGAGTCGGTCCGAGGCGGCGAGCAGCGTGATCAACAGGTCCGGCGATGTGACCGGCAGGTCGCGCAGGACGACGACGGTGGTCTTCGCACCGGGCGACGTCGCGGCGACCCGCAGCCTGTTCCCCTGCACCGTGACCTGCGTATTCACTCCTTCGAACCGGGCCGCCAGCGCACTGCCGATGCCCGGCCCGTCGCGCAGCAGGTTCGGACGATGGGTGGCATGGGCCATCAGTTTCGGCTCGGACAACGCCCGGCCCAGCCAGCCGACCTTCCGATCGGCGCCCTGAACCAATTCGTCCCAAATCCCCACCTTCTCGCCGGGTTCCGGCGCGGGCTCCTGAGAATAGGTAATGGTCGCGCCGGTCAACAGGGCGCCGGCCATGGAAAGTCGGGAGATATTCGGCGGTACGGGGTACGGCACGGAGACATTGTGCTCATCGCGATCGTATGTTTCGACGAACTTGTGCACGATGAACGTGAACGTCGGCTTCTGCGAGAATTTCTGCCAGTAGGTCAGCCGGTTGATGCCGCCGGACCAGTCGTCGATCTCGTAGTCTTCCAGAGACGGGAACCCTTCGCTCTCGATCCCGTTCAACGGGCCGAACGCGCGCTGGGAGTTTTCCAGCTGACCGTCGGATACGATCAGCTTGTCCGGCAAGGCTGCCCGCAGCCGTTCGGCGAAACGAAGGTACCCGAGCCCGTACGTGTTCACGCCATCGACGACCGAGTTGTCCGCAAAGCCGTCTCCGTCGTAATCGCCCATCTTGCCGCGCTGCCAGTGGACGTTGTCGAGGAGAATGCCGTCGAAGGCGGCCAGTGATCCCCCCGGCTGGAACATGGCGGACAGCTCATCGGCGAGGACTTCGTAGGCACGACGTCCGTCCGGACCGACGGGAGCGAGGGTCGAGTAGTTGTAGTACCAGAGGAGATCGCCCTTCTTCTGCCACGGGCCGATGCTCACGTGCGCCGCAGCGTAGGCCTTTCCCCCCTTGAACGCGCGCGGCGTCGTTCCGTACTGACCCCGCTCGACGACGATGGTCTGCGCGGCCTCGTCGATCGATACCAGGCTGGTCTCTTCGCAGTTGTTGTAGTCCGGCCGGTCGTTCTCCCAGTCGCACAGGACCACGTCGTTGTTGCGGTTTCCGTAGAGGCCGATGTTGACGAGGAAGCGGCCGGTGACGGTCGTCACCCGCAAGGTTGTCTGGCCAGTCTCGGCCGGCACATCGTCGAGCACCACGCTGCCGCGGCGATGCAGCCAGCTGCCGGCGAAGCCTCCGGGCATCGGGAAGTGATGACTGCGGGCGTTGCCGCTGAAGTGCAGAAGCACGAGCTGATGCGGATTCTCCTGCTTGAACTGCGTGTAACGGGGGATGTTGGATGATCGTCCGGCAATGTCCTCGTCCAGCGCCTTGCCGGCGATGCCGTTCAGTCGGTTGAACGTGCTTTCCCATTCTTCGAACGTCTCGGGCTCTCCGAAGGGCATGGGCGCTTCGGTCTGCCGAAAGAAGAACGCCAGCGGGTAGCCCGTCTGCAGGCGGTCGCAAATGTCGCATGGCAGCGGGGCTGCAGACGAGGCGTCGGGCTGTGCAACGGTCGATACGATAGTGATTACGGCCGTCAGCACGGCCGCACCTCGAAGGCGCGCAATTGTCATGACTTCCCCACCAAAGGTATTCGCTTTTCCCCACCAACCCAATTTTTCCGTTAGGTCAGTGTTGCTGTTGTAACGTGTTTTCGGGGAAAGCCAACCGCAAAAGCATGATGTTTTGGCGGCTGTTGTACCTGGACGCACTTGAAGAGCCCCCGCGGAGCTGTAGAACGCCAGTTTTTATTCCGGATTCAGAAATGGAGAGTTTCTGATTCGAATCTTTGTTCCGCAGATCGTCGCCGGCACTATGGCGCTGCGACGGTTGCAGCGGGCTCGATCGGCCCCGACAGGCACCCGGACCGGCGAAACGTGCGACAGGAGAGTGTGCCATGAACACGACCGCTATCACCCGCGGACTGCATCACCTGGGCCTGACGGTTTCCGACCTGGAGTCGAGCCGCGACTTCTTCATCGGGACGCTGGGGTTCCGGCAGGTGGGCGAGGTGCCGGACTATCCGGCGGTGTTCGTCAGCGACGGGACGACGATGCTGACGCTGTGGCGGGCGGCGGAGCCGGAGAAGGCTGTCCCCTTCGACCGCAAGACCAACATCGGGCTGCACCACTTCGCCATGCGGGTGGAGAACGCCCTGGCGCTGGATACCCTGCACGGGACGCTGAAGTCGACCCCCGGCGTCGAGATCGAGTTCGCGCCGGAACCGCTGGGCAGCAGCGGCGCCCGGCACATGATGTGCCATATCCCGGGCGGCGTGCGCATGGAGTTCATCGCCCTGCCGTCCTGAGCCGTAGGACTGGACGGGGCGGGCGAGGAGGCGGGCGCGCAATGACGAACGATGGCTGGACCGGGGAGCGTTCCCCGTTTCACCGGGGCGAACAGCAGGTGCAGGCGCGGCTCGGCGTCCGCGACCGGCTGGAAGGGTTCGGTCGCCGGATGATCCGCGACCACATGCCGGACCAGCACCGGGAGTTCTACGGCCTGCTGTCGTTCCTGCTGCTGGGCACGGCGGACGAGGAAGGGCGCCCGTGGGCCTCGATCGTCGCCGGACCGCCGGGGTTCGTCTCCAGCCCCGACCCGCGGCGTCTGCGCATCGCCGCCGGGCCGCTCGAAGGCGATCCGCTGCAGCGGACCCTGCGCGACGGGGCGGACGTGGGCGTGCTCGGCATCCAGCTGGAGACCCGGCGCCGCAACCGCCTGAGCGGCACCGTCCGGTCGGTGGGACCCGGCGGGTTCGAGATCTCCGTCCGCCAGTCCTTCGGCAACTGCCCGCAGTACATCCAGACCCGCAGCGTGGCACTCCGCGACGACGGCGCGGCGGGCCGGCGCCCGATCCATCGCGGCGACCGGCTGGACGCGGCGGCGCGGGCGCTGATCGAGCGCTCGGATACGTTCTTCATCGCCACCATCCATGCGGACGGCAGCGGCGATGCGGCCACCGGCGCCGACGTCTCACACCGCGGCGGCCGGCCCGGCTTCGTGCGCGTCGAAGACGACCACACGCTCAGCTTCCCGGACTTTTCCGGCAACCTGCACTTCAACACCATCGGCAACATCCTGCTGAACCCCAAGGCGGGGCTGCTGTTCTTCGACTTCGAGCGGGGCGACCTCTTGTACCTGACCGGCAGCGCCGAGGTCGTCTGGCAGGGGGAGGAGGTGCGCGCCTTCGTCGGTGCCGAGCGGCTGCTGCGCGTCCGCGTCGACGAGACGATCCGGGTCGAGGGCAGCCTGCCGCTGCGCTTCGCCTTCGGCGAGTTCTCCCCGTCCCTGGACGGCACCGGCAGTTGGCGCCAAGCGCTGGAGACGATCGAGGCCAACCGGACGCGGGACGTCTACCACGCTTACGAAGTCGTCGACGTGGTCGGGGAGAGCGAGACGATCTCGTCCTTCCATCTGCGGCGTGCCGACGGCCGGGCGCTCGCCGATTACCGGCCCGGCCAGTTTCTGCCGATCCGGCTCACCATCCCCGGACGGCCCGACCCGGTGCTGCGCACGTATACGGTTTCGGACGCCGCCGACTCCGACCACTACCGGCTGTCGATCAAACGGGAGGATACGGGCCTCGTGTCCCGCTACTTCCACGACCACGTGCGACCCGGGTTCCGGCTGGAGGCGATGGCCCCGCGGGGTCAGTTCTTCCTCGATCCCGGCAGCGAACGGCCGGTGGTGCTGATCTCCGGCGGCGTCGGCATCACGCCGATGATCGCGATCGCCAACCACCTGATCGCAGAAGGGCGGCGAACCCGCACCTTCCGCCGCATTCACTTCGTCCACGGCACGACGAACGGCCGCGCGCAGGCCTTCGGCCGTCACCTCCGCGGGCTGGCGCGCGCGCATCCGTCGCTCAGCGTCCACATCCGCTTCAGCCGTCCACAGCCCGAAGACCGCCTGGGCGAGACCCACGACAGCGTCGGGCGCATCGACATCGACCTGCTCCGCAGCCTGCTGCCGTCCGGCGACTGCGACGTCTACCTGTGCGGGCCGGGCGGCTTCATGCAGTCGCTCTACGACGACCTGATCGGACTCGGCGTCCCCGATGGGCGCATCTTCGCGGAATCGTTCGGCCCGGCCAGGTTGATCAGGCGGGCGTCGGACGGCGGATTGGCGGCGGCGGCGAGTACCGCCTCCCGGGAGCCGGTGTCGGTCCGCTTCGCCGCCTCCGGCATCGAGGCGATGTGGTCGCCGGAGAAGGGGACGCTGCTGGAGCTGGCCGAGGCATCGGGGCTCAGCCCGCCCTTCGGCTGCCGCAGCGGCGCCTGCGGGACGTGCGCGACCAAGATCGCCTGCGGGGGCGTCGACTACGTCCGGGAGCCGGTCGGACCCCACGGTGACGACGAGGTGCTGATCTGCTCGGCCACGCCCCGCTCCGCCACCGGTGCCCGGTCATGCGGCGGTGTTCACGGAGTCGTGCTGGATCTCTAGCCTTCCGGTGCCCATTGGTAGCGAGTGGTGCCGGGTGATTGCCGCGGCGACGATCTTGCCGTAAGCCCCGTGCCCTGACCGATCTCCGAACCGATCACGCCGGGTCTCGACGCATGACCGCCGCCTACGACGAGAAGGACTACCTCGCCCGCCTCGATTCGATGATCAAGACCAATCTGGATCTGATCAGTCACCGCATGGGCTGGCTGCTCATCTCCCAGTCGTTCCTGTTCACCGCCTTCGCGCTCGCCGCTGCCCACGTGCACAACCCGCAGGCGGAGCAGCGATCGCTCGACGTGTTCGTGCATCTCGTCCCGCTGCTGGGCCTGTGCACCTGCATCTTCGTGGGCCTCAGCCTGCTGGCGGTGATGCGGGTGATCTGGACGATGAAGAAGACCCGGGCAAACATCGAGGCGACGCTGACCCTGCCTCTCCAGCGGGCGTACGGCCCGTCCAGCGTGCCCCGGACCAGCCTAACCGACTGGATCGGCTACGGGCCGGCGCTGGCGGTCCCACTCCTGTTTGCCGCCGCCTGGCTCTACCTGCTGCTCTCCTGAGCCCCCGCCCCGTCGGCGCCCGGGTGATGGTCGGCGCCCGGGTGATGGTCGGCGGCCGGGGGGCGGTCGGCGCAGGCGGCAGCGGCCAGGACATCGAGGGCGGCACGCAGCCGCGGCGCGGCGAAGTCCACGAACGCACGCACCTTCGGCGCCACCAGGCGTCCGTGCGGATGGACCAGGTGCACCGGCACGGCGGGCGGGGTGAAGGGGTCGAGCACCCGCACCAGCCGGCCGGAGCGCAGGTGCTCCGCCACCATGTAGCACAGCGCGATCGTGATCCCGTTGCCCGCCTCGGCGGCGTTGATCGCGGCGCCCGCGTCGTTGATCTCCAGCCGCGGCGAGATCGGGACGACGTTGGTCCCGTCGCCATCGACAAACCGCCATTCCCGGTTGGGCATCAGGCCGGTGAACGCGATCACCGCATGCCGGCGCAGGTCCGCCGGCGCCTCGGGCGTGCCGTGCCGATCCAGATACGAGGGGCTGGCCACCAGGATCCGCCGCACCTGGCCCACCTTGCGGGCGACCAGCGAGGAGTCCGGCAGGGCGGCGATACGCACGGCAACGTCGATCCCTTCCTCCACCAGGTTGGCAATGCGGTCGAGCAGGATCATCGAGGCGCTGATCTTCGGATGTGCGGCGAGGAACTCCACCACCACCGGCGCCAGCGTCAGCCGGCCGAACGTCACCGACGCGGTGATCGTCAGATGCCCCTGCGGCACGGCCGCCTCGCCCACCGCCTCCTTCTCCGCACCCTCGATCTCGGAGAGCAGGCGGCGCGCACTCTCCAGGAAGCGGGCACCGACCTCGGTCAGGCTCAGGCTCCGCGTCGTCCGGTTGATCAGTCGCGCGCCCAGGCGCTCTTCCAGGGACGCGATGGCGCGGGTCACGGCGGGCGGCGACATCCGCAGCCGCGCCCCTGCCCGCGCGAAGCTGCCGGCGTCGGCGACGGCGACGAACACCTCCATCTCGTGCAGTCGGTCCATGATGACCCACCGGTGCGATCGAACCCTCGGGATCGCCATTCTGGCACGGACCGGCCTTCGGACGGCAGCGGCTTGTCGGCGGTGTGCTTGGGTCCCCGGCCGGCCGTGCCGTCCCGGTTGCGGCCGGGACCACAGGGGCGTTGACCCACGCCGCGCTGTGGCTAAGGTCTGCAGCAGGCGACGATGATGAACCGGATGAGAGAATGTCAGATACGAATAATATTGCTGGCGCGATCGTGATCCTGACCGGTGCCGGCATCTCGAAGGAGTCGGGGCTGGATACCTTCCGCTGTGCCGACGGCATCTGGTCCCGCGTCAGCCTGGAGGACGTGGCGACGCCGGAGGGCTTCGCCCGCAACCCGCAGCTGGTGCACGAGTTCTACAACGCCCGGCGCAGCAGGCTGGTCGATCCGGAAATTCTGCCCAACGCAGCGCACGCGGCGCTCGCCCGGCTGGAGGAGGAGTGGCCCGGCGACGTCTTCGTGGTGACCCAGAACATCGACGACCTGCACGAGCGCGCCGGCAGCCGCAACCTGCTGCACATGCACGGCGAGCTGACGAAGATCCGCTGCGACGCCTGCGGGGTGCACCTGGAATGGCGCGCCGATCTGGGCGTCGAGGACGCCTGCCCGGCGTGCGGCGCCGTCGGCCGGCTGCGGCCGCACGTGGTGTGGTTCGGCGAGATGCCGATCGGCATGGACCTGATCTACGAGGCGCTCGGCCGGTGCGCGCTGTTCATGTCCATCGGCACGTCCGGAAACGTCTACCCGGCGGCGGGCTTCGTCAGCCACGTGCGCATGTACACCCGGGCGCACACGGTGGAGCTCAATCTCGAGCCGTCCAATGCGGCGACCCTGTTCGCCGAGACCATCTACGGCCCGGCGACGGACGTGGTGCCGGCCTACGTCGACGCGCTGCTCGCCCGGCGCGGGTAGACGCCCGACCGGTCCGATTCCGGAAAGGCACGGAAACAAAAATCGCCCGCACGTCCGTCACTTCTGCGCCGTCGTCTTTCGCATATTCTTCAGGACCGCGCGCCCACGGGACGGCGCCCACGGGAGCAACGCGACTGGAGAGATCATGGACGACACGTCCACCAAGGATCGGCGTGAGTACGACCGGCAGGGGGGGAAGGATCGGCGCAGGCTCACAGACCGGCGCAGCGGCATCGATCGGCGGGGAACTGCGGCGCCGCGGCCGCTGTCGCTCGAACCGCGCCCCTACGGGTTTCGCGACTTCGACGAGCGGCGCGACCGGCAGGACCGGCGGCTGTTCGTGCCGGAGCGCGGGTCGGCGGACCGGGCGGCCTGCGACCCGCCGGGCAGCGGGTACCCGCCACGGGATGTGAACGACGACGGGTTCATCCACCTCAGCCACGAGGAATTGCTGCAGTTGCTCTCCGAGTTCGACCGCTGAAAGGCAGGCCCGCCGCCCCGCGGCCGTTCCCCGGGTGCGGCGGCAGCCCGTTCCTGCTCAGCCGCCGCGCCGGGCGCCGAGCCGCAGGCGGAGCGCGTTCAGCTTGATGAAGCCTTCGGCGTCCCGCTGGTCGTAGACCCGGTCGGCCTCGAAGGTGGCCACGTCCTGGTCGTAGAGGCTGTAGGGCGAGCGGCGGCCGGTGACGATGACGTTGCCCTTATAGAGCTTGAGCCGCGCCGTGCCGGTAACGCGGCCCTGCGTGCCGTCGATCAGCGTCTGCAGCGCCTCGCGCTCCGGCGCGAACCAGAAGCCGTTGTAGATCAGCTCGGCGTAGCGCGGCATCAGTTCGTCCTTCAGGTGCGCGGCGCCACGGTCGAGCGTCAGGCTCTCCACGGCCCGCCGTGCCGCCAGCAGCACCGTGCCGCCCGGCGTTTCGTAGCAGCCGCGCGACTTCATGCCGACGAAGCGGTTTTCGACGATGTCCTGCCGGCCGACGCCGTTGGCGCCCGCCACCTTGTTCAGCCGGTCCAGCAGGGCCGCCGGCGTGAGCCGCTCGCCGTTCACCGCCACCGGATCCCCCGCCTCGAAGTCGATGGTGATCTCGGTCGGTGTATCGGGGGCCGCTTCCGGCGAGACGCTGAGCCGGAACATGGATTCGTCCGGGCCCACCCACGGGTCCTCCAGCGCCTTGCCCTCGTAGGAGATGTGCAGCAGGTTGGCGTCCATCGAGTAAGGCGCCTCACCCTCCTTGTCGGTCGGCACCGGGATCTGGTGGGCGCGCGCGTATTCGATCAGCCGGGCGCGGGAGTTCAGATCCCACTCCCGCCAGGGAGCGATGACGCGCACGTCCGGCTTCAGTGCGTAGTAGGTGAGCTCGAAGCGGACCTGGTCGTTGCCCTTGCCGGTCGAGCCGTGCGAGACCGCGTCCGCGCCCACTTCGTTGGCGATCTCGATCTGTCGCTTGGCGATCAGCGGCCGGGCGATCGAGGTACCCAGCAGGTAGGTGCCCTCGTAAAGCGCGTTGGCGCGGAACATCGGAAAGACGTAGTCGCGGACGAACTCCTCGCGCAGATCCTCGACGAAGATCTGCTTCACGCCCAGCATTTCGGCCTTGGCGCGGGCCGGCTCCACTTCCTCGCCCTGGCCGACGTCGGCGGTGAATGTCACCACCTCGCAGCCGTACGCATCCTTCAGCCAGCGCAGGATGACCGAGGTGTCGAGTCCTCCCGAATACGCCAGCACCACCTTCTTCACGTCACCCTTCATCGCCGCATTCCCGGTCCCTCGAAACGAGCGGCGGAGTATAGGCGGGCGCGGGCGGGGGACAAGCCCGGACGACGGCGGATTCGGCGGCGAGGCTGTCCCGGACTCCCCGCCGGAGGTGTACGTCGAGCGATCAGACTTCCGACGACGACGGATCCAGAAACGGTTTCGGGCTGCGTTCGCGCCGCCGCAGCTCATCTTCGTCGTGCCAGTGCTCGATGAAGGCCGCCGCCAGCCGGGCGAGGCCGTCCGGCAGGTGTATCCGCGCCTCGCCCGCGCACGGGCGGGTCCGGAATTGCGTGCAGAGCAGGCCGAGGACCGCGCCGTTCCGGCTTTTCAGCGGCACGATCTGAACCGCGCAGCAGCCCTCCTCCTTGGCCACGCATCGCAATGGCCCGCCGTCCGGTCCGACGGTGACTTCCGGGGCACCTGGGCAGATCACGACCCGCTCCCCGGTGCGCAGGGCGTGCCGACAGAGCGTATCGTCGGTGGCGGACACCTCCCGGAACTTCTCGACGAACGCATCCGGCAACCCACGGTGCGCTTCCATGCGCAGCACGTTCTGCGCCGTATCGAAGATCTGTACGTTGCCCATGTCGGCGCCGGTCACGGCCATGCTCTCCGACAGGATCTCGTAGAGGCCGTCACGCAGGCCCGATGCCCGCCACAGCCGCATCGACAGATCGTTGAGCGCCGCCAGCGCACGGACCTGTTCCGCCAAGTGAGCGTCAGGCGCGTCGGCTCCACTTCCGACGTCCGTTTCCAGTCTTCCATCGCGGCTCATGACGGGTGCCTCCGGCGAAATCCGGGACCGTGTCAGCGCGGAAGGCGCTGTGGATGGTGTCCTGACGAGGACGCGATATTAGCTCCACTGCGGAGAAATTTCCATTCTCGGTTGCGGGGTCGACCCTCCGTGTCAGCGAAGGGACGCGGCCGTTCCCTAATGCTGCACGGCACCCGGATCGTGATGCCCGGAGTTTTCCATCCACTCCACCGCGCGTCGCGCGAGGTACGCGAAGAACGGATTGTGGCGCAGACGCAGCAGCTGATCGGAGGGCACCAGCAGCAGGCCGCGTTCGCCCTGAACGGCGATCTGGCCCAGGAAGACGACGTCGGCGTTGGCGGGCGGCCCCTGGCCGTAGAGGGGATCGTCGGGCGGAAACGGCAGCGCCACGTGCGAGAGCGACAGCACGCCGGTGGGCCAGGCGAGGTCCAGCGGCTCCGCCGCCGGTTCCTGCGACCGGGCCGGCTTGCGCAGGCTGATGACGCGCGCACTCTGCGCACTCTCGTTGGCGACGAGCGTGAGCGCGAACGGCAGCGACGGTCCGGCCATCAGGCGGGCGGTCAGCGGTCCGGGATCGGCGATCATCACCGTCGAGCTCACGCTCTGCCGGTTGAGGTCGAACAGCACCAGCTCGTGGCCTTCCGGCGCCAGGTGCTCGAGCAGGTGGTCGACCACCGCGGCAGCCGAGACCGTCGCATCCACCGTCGAGAGGAACACCAGTGTCGGCGGAAAGCCCGCGATCGGACCGGTTCGGGCGCCGGTGGCGATGCGACCCGCGACGGACCGGGTCAGGCGGTGCACCTGGGCGCCGGCGTTGGCGGTAAACGAGTTGTACTTGTAGGGGTCGTATTCCGGCTGCACCTGCGTCCAGGCCAGCGATTCCAGGCCGGGCAGCCGGGCGAGCCGGGTCAGCGGCCCGGCCAGGGCCGCCGCCGGACTGAGGCCGATGGCGGGGGAGACCAGCACCAGGCTGGCCGGCTTCGGCGCGGCGAGGCCGGCGAACGCGTCCAGCGCGTAGTCGAGGGCGAGCGGTGCGCCGGTCGAGTATCCCATGATGTGCACCGCCGGCTGCCCGGTGCGCGGGTCCGGGCCAATCCGCGAGGCGAGATGCGCCACCCCCAGGCGGACGGCCGCGGTCATATCCTCCAGGGTCAGCGTCTTCAGGCCGGCCGGCACGGTGCCGTGCCCCGGCATGCGCAGGCCCAGCACCCAGTAGCCGCGCCGGTTCAGCTCCTGGCCCATGGTGCGGAAGGTGTAGGGGGAATCCGACATGCCGTGCAGCAGCAGGACTCCACCCCGCGGCGCGTCCGCCGGCAGCTCGAAGCTGCGGTTCCAGCGAGGATCGTGGCGCCCGGGGTCGGCGGCGCTTCCGCGGCTGTAGCGGACCAGGGCATACTCGGGGCCGGTTCCGGTCTCCGCGTAGACCTTTTCGTCCAGCTCCGCGAACAGCCGGTCCTCCAGCTGCCGGTAATCCTCGAAGGTGCGGACCTCGGCGGCGCGCTCGGCGGTGAACTCTTCGTCCAGGCTGACCGTGTGCCAGAGCTGCAACGGGCTCGCCGGGCCCGACAGCAGCAGAAACACCGCGACCGCGCCCACCAGCACACCGAGACCGGCCACGCCGGCCATCAGCAGCGCGCGCCGCGCGATCGCAGCGAAGCGGATCATTCCGGCAGCCCCGGGCCGGCGAGCCAGCGGGTCAGCTCCGGCTCCAGGTCGGCGTAGGCGCGGTAGCCGACGGTGAGCGCTTCCAGGCGGTTGCCGGTCTGCAGCACCACGGTGGGGAAGCCGCCGATACCGAGGCCCTGGACCAGCTCGAAGTCGGCGCGGGTGGCCGCCTGCACCTCCTCGGCGGCAAACAGGACCGCGAAGCCGTCCGCATCGATGCCGAACGGGGTCGCGATCTCCGCCAGCACCGCCTCGGAGGTCACGTCCCGGTTGCCTGCATAGAAGGCCCGCTGCACGGCGGCGAAATAGTCGAGGGCGGCGTCGGGGGCGAAGTTGCGCATCACCACCGAAGCCCGGCAGGCAGGCTCGGTGTCGTAGACGAAGCCGTCGCGCTCGAAGAACCCGAAGTCGAACGGCTGGCCGGTCGCGGCCTGCACTTCCTGCCAGTGGTGGCGGATGTAGGCCTTGGAACGCTCGTTGAGCGGGCGGGTCTCGCCCGCGCGCAGGCCGCCGACGCACAGCCGGATCGGCACGGCCTCGGCGCACGCATGGCGGATGCGGGCGATCTCCGGGCTGAACCCCCAGCACCAGGAACACATGGGATCGGCGAAGTAGAGCAGGCGCCTGCGCGGGGCTTCATCGCTCATGAGACTGCCCGCGCCTCACATGGTTTTCGCCGCCACCGTTCCCCACGGCATCAGCGGCACAGTGGAGATCGAGTTCTGCGGCGAGCCGGTCATCACCCGGTCGGAATAGGCGACATAGACGAGTACCTGACGCTGCGCATCGAAGAAGCGCACCACCTGCAGGCTCTTGAAGACCAGCGACCGGCGTTCGTCGAACACCCGCTCGCCGTCCTTGATCGGTTCGCGGAAGACGATCGGGCCGATCTGCCGGCAGGCGATGCTCACGTCCGAGGATTCGTCGGCGGTGCCCAGCGAGCCGGTCACGCCGCCCCGCTCCGGCCGGCTGATGTGGCACGCGACGCCGGCGATCTCGGGATCGTCGAAGCCGTCGATGGCGATCCGGTCGTTGGGGCCCAGCCAGCGGAAGTTGGTGGAGACGGAGCCCACCTGCCCGCGGGGCTCGCCGCCGAGTATCCACCAAGCCATGCCCAGCAGCGTCGCCACCAGCAGGATCGCCCCCAGAATGGCCAGAGCCTTCATCGCTCGCCAACCTCCCCGTCATAGCGTTTCGTGAAGCTGCTCAAATGCTTTCGACCGTCATTCGGGCAACCGTGACCTGGATGCCGCGAAGGGAAATCCGGGTTTGCCGGCCGTGGGCAATCCTGAATTCCGCTTCGCTGCATGCGGGGCTGCCGTCCGGCGCCAGCCGTAGACCGCATCAGTCCAGCACGCTGTAGCCGCGACCGCGCAGGCAGTTGCGAACCACCCGCTCCTTCTTCGAATACCCGCTGGCGCCGCCGCCGAACAGGCCGGACGTGCCGCCGCCCGCCGCGCCGATCGCAGCCCCGGTGCCGGGCGCACCGGTGATCGCGCCGACCACCGCGCCCACTGCCGCACCGGCGCCGGCGCCCAGGAGCGCACCGGTACCCGCGCCGCTCGCCACGTCCACCTGATCCGCGTACTGCCGGCACTCGGCCAGGTCCTGCTGATACTTGGTGCCGTCGACGCCCTTCATGTCGACGATCGGATCGGAGGCACAGCCGCCCGCGGCAAGAACCGCAAGGGCAATCAGGACAACGCCGGGTCTTGGCATGGAAGGGCCTTCGTGGTGGTGGGAGAAAGCGCTCAGGGCGCGGTCGCCGGTGCGGGATGATGATCGTCGGGAATGCCGGCGGCGAGCCGCGCCTTCAGGCGCGAGAGACGCTCCCGCTCGCTGGCCGAGCGGAGCTGGCCGCAGGCGGCCATGATGTCGCGGCCGCGCGGCGTGCGCAGGGGCGCGGTGTAGCCGGCATTGTTGAGAATCTCGGCGAACCGCTGCATCGCCTCCCCGGTCGAGCACTCGAAGCTGGAGCCCGGCCAGGGATTGAACGGGATGAGGTTGAACTTCGCCGGGATGCCGGCGACCAGCCGGGCCAGCGCCTTGGCGTCCGCCGGCGAATCGTTGACGCCCTTCAGCATCACGTACTCGAAGGTGATGCGCCTCGCGTTGTCGGCGCCGGGATAGTCGCGGCAGGCCTGGATCAGCTCGGCGATCGGGTACCTGCGGTTGATCGGCACCAGGACGTCGCGCAGCTCGTCGCTTACCGCGTGCAGGCTGATCGCAAGCTTCACGCCCAGCTCGCGGCCGACGCGCGGGATCATCGGCACGACACCGGACGTGGACAACGTGATCCGCCGGCGCGAAATCGCAATTCCCTCCGGATCCATGGCGATCCGCAGCGCGGCGGCGACGTTGTCGTAATTGAACAGCGGCTCGCCCATGCCCATCAGCACGATGTTGGTGAGCAGCCGTTCGCCGGTGGGCGACGGCCATTCACCGTAGGAGTCCCGCGCCACCAGCAGCTGGCTCACGATCTCGCCTGCCGTCAGGTTGCGCACCAGGCGCTGCGTGCCGGTGTGGCAGAACTTGCAGGTCAGCGTGCAGCCCACCTGGGAGGAGACGCAGAGCGCGCCCCGGTCTTCCTCGGGGATGAAGACCGCCTCCGCCTCGTTGCCGTCGTCGAAGCGCAGCAGCCACTTCCGCGTGCCGTCCTCGGAGCGCTGCTCGATCTTCACCGCGGGCCGGCGCACCGAGAAGTGCGCATCCAGCTGGTCGCGCAGCCGCTTCGAGAGCGTCGTCATCGCCTGGAAGTCGGACGCACCCTGGTGGTAGATCCAGTGCCAGAGCTGACGCGCCCGGAACGGGGCCTCGCCGATCTCCGCCATCAGCCGCGCCAGATCGGCGCGCTCCAACCCCAGCAGGCTGCGCCGGTCGGCCGTCCCGGCCGTCAGGGGCGCTGCGTCGTTCAGCATGACGAGGTCAGCATGACGGGCAGGGGGCCAGCGGCCGGCCGCTGCGCGCCCACTCGGAGATGCCGCCCGCGGCGTTGTGCAGGTTGGTGTAGCCGGCCTGATCCGCCAGCAGCCTGGCCGCCACCGCCGAGCGGTTGCCGCTGCGGCAGACGATGACGACCGGGGCGTCGGGGGCGACGCGGGCGCGCACCATCTCGACGAAATCGGGAACGGGCCTGCCGCTGGCGTCGAAGGCGGTGATCAGCAGACTGCCGGGGATCACGCCGGTGCTCTGCCATTCGTCGACGCGGCGCACGTCGATGACGGTCACGCCCGCCTGGGCCATCGCCTGCGCCTGTGCCGGATCGACGGTGCGCACGTCCGGCGACGCGGCGAAGGCAGCCGTCGCGCCTCCGAACAGCAGCGTTGCCAGTACGCCCGCCCGAACGGTTCGCAAGCACCAGGACATCGTGCCCGGATCCTCTTCTCTGTCGCCTCGGACATCCCGTGCGGCAGAGAGTGGGATCGCGGCGGGAGGTTGGCAAGGGGCTTTGCAACCCGCACGCCGGGGCGCGTCACTCCGGGGCGCATGCCTTGTCGATGGCGGCATAGGCGGCGGTGAAGCCGCGCAGCGAGTAGGTGTCGGTCGTCAGTGTGCCCCGGCTGGACGTGCCGCGGACGATCATCTGCCGGCCGGCCTTCATCGCTGCCACCAGTACCCGGTCGGCAGCGGGATCGGCCGCCCAGGCGGTGCCGCCGCGGGTCATCAGCTCCAAGAACACCTTGCCGTCGATCTCCGCCTGCGCATTCAGGCCCTCCTTGTAGGTGTAGCCGGCGGTGACGCTCGCCTCGCCGATCACCCGCTCCGACGGCCGGTGGCTGACCAGCACGAACGTCTCGCCGCGCCGGGTGTACGCCCCTTCGGCGGTCTTCGGCGCGCTGCCGACGTAGCAGACCAGCTCGGCGCCGGTCCCGTCGGACTGGGCCGTCCAGTCGCCGTGGACACCGAGGATGCGGTGCTCGGCGCGCGCGGGCTGCATCATCCCCCCGCCCAGGACGATCGCCGAAGCTGCGCAGAATCCGACCGTTGCTCGTATCATGGTGAAACGGATACCGGCGGCTGCCGCGCTTGCCAACCCGATACCCCCGGGGCTCGGTGGGAATCGGCGGTGGGGCCGGCTAAGCCTGCGGAAATGCGGCGGAGTTGTGGCGATGGCGAACCCCGTGCTGGTGGAGGTCTGGCGAGGTGGAACGGTGGAGAGCCGGCACCGGGGGGCTGCGGTGATCGTCGATTCGCACGGCGGGATCCGGGCCGGCTGGGGCGATGTCGACGCGCTGGTCTTTCCGCGCTCGGCGGTCAAGCCGCTGCAGGCGATCCCGCTCATCGAGAGCGGTGCTGCCGACCGCTACGGGCTGTCGCAGCGGGAGATCGCGCTCGCGTGCGCATCGCACACGGGCGAGGCGGCGCATGTGACCGCCGTCGCCGCCTGGCTGGCGCGGGTGGGGCTCGGCGAGGCCGACCTGGTCTGCGGGCCGCAGATCCCGCTGGGCGAGGCCGCCGCGCACGCCCTGCATCGGGCCGGCGCCGCACCGTCCCGGCTGCACAACAACTGCTCCGGCAAGCACGCGGGCTTCCTGACCGCGGCCCTCTACCTGGGCCTGCCGACCCGGGGCTACGGGCAGCCGTCGCATCCGCTGCAGGAACAGGTGCGCCGGATCCTGGCGGAGATGGGGGGTGTGGACGGGCCGCTGGACGTGCTCGCCGGCGACGGCTGCGGCGTCCCGACGGTGGCGATGCCGCTGCACACGCTGGCCCGCAGCTTCGCAACCCTGGCTGATCCCCAGGGTCAGCCCGAGCCGCGCCGGGAGTCCATCCGCCGGATCATGGCTGCGATGACGGCACAACCCTGGTTCGTCTCCGGCACCGGCCGCTTCGATACCCTGGTCATCGAGAGTGGCCGGGGTGCGCTGATCGTCAAGGGCGGCGCGGAGGGCGTCTGCGCCGCAGCCCTGCCCGGCCGGGGGCTGGGCATCGCACTCAAGATCGACGACGGCGCGAAACGCGCCGCCGAGGTGGCGATGGCGGCGGTGCTCGCCCGCTTCCTGCCCGAGGGCGGCGCGCTCGCAGGCCTGCTGGCGGACTTGGCCGCGATGCCAATCCAGGACACCCGTTGCCAACGGGTGGGCGTGGTGCGTCCTGCGGCCGGCTGGCCGGGGTGAGGGGCGCTGTCGATGAACATGCTACTCACGCGCAGCTGGATACGCCGCAGGTTCACCGATCTTTAATCGGCCAAGACGACAATCGGACATCGCAGGCCATCAGTTAGGAAAATACGCCCATGCGTGTCAACGAGCCGGTGACCAACCATGAAGCCGAGTTCGAGGCTGGATCGGTTCTCGTCTCCCGCACCGACGCTGGCGGCCGGATCGTGTTTGCCAACAGGGCCTTTGCCGCGATCAGCGGCTTTTCCGACAAGGAGCTGCTCGGCTCTCCCCACAATCTCGTGCGCCATCCGCACATGCCGCAGCAGGCGTTCGCCGACCTCTGGAGAACGATCAAGGCCGGTCGCCCCTGGGAAGGTCTGGTAAAGAATCGGACGAAGACCGGCGACTATTACTGGGTGCGCGCCAACGTCACTCCGGTCCTGGAGGATGGAGTGATGACGGGGTTCATCTCCATCCGCACGAAACCTTCGCGTCGGCAGGTGGCGGCCGCCGAGCAGGCCTACGCGGCGATCCGCGGCGGTTCGAGCAAGCTGCAGATCGAGGATGGGATGGCGTTCCGTCCGGGTCTCGCGCATGCGCTGAAGCTGGCGGCGTCCAGCGTCGTCGGCAGACTAGCGGCCGGCGCAGCCTTGTCCCTGGTGACCGCCTGCGGTGCGGTCGGGGTGTGCGGTGCGATGGGAGCCGTACCGGCGATTCTCGTGGCGCTGTTCGGCAGTGCAGTGGTCGGTGCCGTGGCCTGGTCGCTGCAGACAATGCTGCGTCGCCAACTCGGACGGCTGGAGCACCATCTGGAAGCGATCGGCCGCAACGACATCGATCACGAGATCGAAATGCCGCAGACACGCGAATTTCGGCAGGTCGTCTCGTTGCTGCGCGCGACCAAGGCGAAGCTGGCCTATGCGGTTCACGAGCGTGCGGAGCTGACGGAACAGGCCGAGCGGAGCCGCCGCGAGGGGCTGGAGGAGATGGCGCGCAAGGTCGAGGACGAGGCGCGAGAGGCGATGGAGGAAGTCGCTCGTCGAACTGCGATGATGGCGAGTGCTGCGAACGACATGAGCGGTTCCGCCAACCGAACAGGGTCGTCCGCGTCGAGTGCGGCGGCGGCGGCGGAACAGACCCAGGCCACTGCGCAAGCGGTCGCCAGCGCGGCCGAACAGCTCAGTGCGTCGATCCAGGAAATCAGCCAACAAATGGGGCTGTCGAACACGATCGTCGCGCGCGCGATGGAGGCCGGCCGCGCGGCACGGGAAACGATGCAGGCATTGAGCGATCAGGTGAGCCGTATCGACAGCGTCGCCGAAATGATCAACGGCATTGCGTCCCAGACCCGGCTGCTGGCCCTGAATGCCACCATCGAGGCGGCCCGCGCCGGGGAGGCGGGTAAAGGCTTTGCGGTCGTGGCCGGCGAAGTCAAGCAGCTCGCCATGCAGACCACACAGTCCACCGAGGAAATTGGTCGGCTGATAGCCGCCGTGCGCGAAGGTGCGAACGCTTCGGTTGCCGTTGTCGGGCGCATCGAGGAAACCATCGCCGAGGTCGACGGGGTTGCCGGCTCGATCGCCGCCGCGGTCGAAGAGCAGTCGGCAGCCACGGCCGAAATCGCCAGCAATGTTGCGCAGACGGCCACCGCTGCCAATGAGATGATGGATAGAACGAACGAAGTATCACAGGAGGCCAGTCGGACCGGTGACAATGCGGCGGATGTCCTTGCCAATTCCCGGGAACTCGACGGCTCGATCGAAGGGATGCGGCGTGCAATCATGCGTGTCGTTCGTACGTCGAGCGCCGAAGTCGAACGGCGTCACTTGCGTCGGAGACCCTGCTATATCGAGATCAAACTAAATTATGACGGGAAGTCGCAGGACGCGACCCTCTGGGATCTTTCCGAAGAGGGCTGCAATGCGGCCACGACAGAGGACTTCAGTGCTGGCCAAACGGTGGAAGTCGTGATCGCCCGCTTCGGCAAGCGGCTGCAGGGCCGAGTGGCAGGGCGCGCCGAAGGGCACGTGCACATCGCCTTTTCGGGTCAGTCCCTGCCGGCGCAGGAAGTCGATCAGATCAGCGCCGCCACCGTCGGCGACCTGATGGTTCTCGTAAAGAAGGACCACCTGGCATTCGTGCAGCGAGTGGCGGACGCGGTCACCGCCGGCGAGGTGCCGCGTGACGGCCTCGCAACGCAGCACGCCTGTCGTCTTGGACGCTGGTATGACAGCCTCAGCGACACCGTGACCCTGGCGATGCCGGAGTTTCAGGCGATCGCCGAACCGCATCACGCCGTACACGATTACGGGTGCAACGCACTTGCGGCGCTGCGGGCCGGCGACACTGCGGCTGCCGGACGTCACGTCGACGAACTCCGGACCCGTTCCGACCAGGTGGTCCGCCGCCTGGAAGAGTTCGGCCGGGCGTACGCGTCGATGCTGTCGCGGCCACAGGGGCAGCCAAAGGCGGCCGAAGCTGCGTAGCAAGGCTGTTGGAAGCGGCGGCTATAATCAAGGAAGCCCGTGATGAATAGCGGCGGTCATCCGGCAGTAGGGTCAGGTGAAGACCATGAACGCCGGCTGCAGGATTTTGCTTCGGCGAGCTCCGAATGGTACTGGGAGACCGACGCACAGCTTCGCTTCACGTGGTTTTCGGAGAGGGCTGCGGACTGTATTCGCGTACCTATCGAAACCCTGATCGGTCGGACGAGATTTGAGATCGGCAGTGACCACGATGATCAGGAGAAGTGGGAGGACCACCTCCGGTGCCTGCGGGAAAGGCGATCTTTCCGAGACTTCCGATACCGCACGATTGCCCCAGATGGCGAATTCAACTACCTGAGCGTGAGCGGGTTTCCCTTCTTTGATGCTGGCGGCCGGTTCCTCGGGTATCGAGGAACCGGCTACAACGCGTCCGCCGCGGTCGCGGCAGAGCAGCGGGTGCGTCACGCCGAAGAATGCCTCAACCTCGCCTTCCAGACTTCGACCGCGGCTATGGGCATCACCCGTCTGTCCGACGGGCAGGTGGTGATCGCCAACGACGCGATGTGTCGCCTCATCGACCTGCCACGAACGGCCATTGTCGGTAGGTCGACGACCGAGCTCCGATGCTGGTGGTCGTCTGATGAACAGGAAGCCTGGCGCGACAAACTGGTACACGGCGGATCAATGTACCGCGTGCCCACGTCGTTCGTGCGCCACGATGGGCAATTCAAGCGGGTCCTGCTGTCCGCCAGTCTCTTCCACATGGCTGGCGAAGCGCATGTGCTTGTTTGCGTGGATGACATTACCGAGACGGTAAACAGCAGGTTGCAAATTCGAAAGCTGACCCAGGCCTTGCAACAAAGTTCAGCGGCCATCGTCATAACGGACAAGAATGGTCGCATCGAGTACGTCAACCTCAGCTTCTGCCAGATGACCGGATATGACGCCCACGAGGTCATCAACGGAAATCCACGAATTTGGCAGTCGGGACTTACAGAAAAAAGTCGTTATGAGGAGATATGGAAAAAAATTTTATCAGGACATGAATATAAAGGGGAAATATGCAATAAAAAGAAAGATGGATCTTTGTGTTGGACAAATATAATAATTTCACCAGTCAAGGAAAATGACGAAATAACACATTTTATCGGCGTGCAGACGGATATCACGGATAAAATACTGGCTGAACAGGCGCTGCGCGATAGTGAAGAACGGTTTCGACTGCTTGTCGAGTCGTCGCTGATAGGGATTTGTATAGAGCAGGACAACAAACCAGTTTTCGTTAATCAAGCGTTTGCCGATATCTTTGGTTACCAAAGCCCAGACAATGTTCTTGCTTGGGATAGTGGGAATGAACTTTGGACGGGCGACGTGCGGAGCAATCACTCGGGCGTTGCCACTCTGGCCGGCTCTCCGTCGTCTTCGTACGAAGTGATCGGTCGCAGGCGGAATGGCGAGGAAATTGCCTTGCTCGTTCAGTCGAGTGATATTCCATGGAAGAGCGCTACGGCGCGACAGATCAGCGTGATCGATATTACGCTGAGAAAGCAGTTCGAAGAAAAGTTACGGACTCAGGCGACTTACGATAGCTTGACCAAGCTCCCCAACCGCTCACTTGCCATGGAGCGACTGGAAAACGCCATTCGAAACGCGCAGCCGGCTTGTGACCATGTTGGCGTATTATTCATTGATTTTGATCACTTCAAAAATATTAACGATACCTACGGCCACGCTATCGGCGATATATTTCTTCAGGAAGCAGCTCGCCGACTGGCATCGGTGACGCGAGAAGGCGATACCGTCGCCCGGCTCGGGGGCGACGAGTTCATCGTCATTCTGCCCGGCATGCCGAGCAGGTCGAAAGCCGATGAAATTGCACATAGAATACTCAATGCCATAAGAAAACCGCTCGTCATTGATGGTCATCAAATGACGATGAGCGCCAGCATCGGCATCGCCGACTTCCCAGAACACGGCGCGACGGCGAGCGAGCTATTGCAGCGGGCTGATGCCGCCATGTATCTTTCCAAGAACACGCGGCGCGGCACCGCAACATCTTACGCATAAGTCGAACGCGTCGAGGGCCAGTTATCAGCGGACGCCGGCCAACCGGACCGCGAAGAGGTCACGCCTGGGATCGAGCGCCCGGCGGCTCGTGCGCCACGGATCGCGAATGCCGCTTCGGTGGGCACGCGACCCGGCACCGCTTTCCGTTTGACGCGGACCTCACGGCACGCAAAACAGGGCGTGGACGAAGGCAGGAGGTTCGGATGCGCGCGGTGGTTTGTCGGGCCCTGGGGGTGGCCGAGGAGTTGGTGATCGAGGACATTCCGATCCCGCCGCTCACCCCCGGCAGCGTACGGATCGCGGTCGCGGCCGCCGGCATCAACTTCGCCGATACGCTGATCATCGCCGGCAAGTACCAGGTGAAGCCGCCGCTGCCGTTCTCGCCGGGCTTCGAGGTGGCGGGCCGCGTGCTCGAGTGCGCGCCGGGTGTCAGCCGCTGCGCACCCGGCGACCGGGTGATGGCGATCGTCGAGTGGGGCGGCTTCGCCGAGGAGGTGGTCGCGCCCGAGAGCCAGGTGTTCGTGCTGCCGGCCGGCGTGACCGACCCGGTGGCGGCCGGATTTCCCATCGCCTACGGCACCTCGCACCTGGGCCTGACGTACCGGGCGGCACTGGCCGCGGGGGAAACGCTGCTGGTGCACGGAGCCGCCGGCGGCGTCGGGCTCACCGCGGTCGAGATCGGCAAGCGGCTCGGGGCCACCGTCATTGCGACGGCGACCGGCGAGGAGAAGCTGGCGATCGCGCGTGCCGCCGGTGCCGACCACGTGCTGGACTCGCGCAGCGAAGAGATGCGCGACCGGGTGAAGGAGCTGACGGGCGGGCGCGGCGCCGACGTGGTCTACGATCCGGTGGGCGGCAAGCTGTTCGACGCCTCGCTGCGCGCCACGGCCGCCGGCGGGCGCATCCTGCTGGTGGGCTTCGCATCCGGAGACGTTCCGCAGATCCCGGCCAACATCCTGCTGGTGAAGAACATCGCCGCGATCGGGCTGAACTGGGGCGCCTACCGGACGATCAATCCCGACTGGATGCGGGACTCGCTGGAGGAGCTGCTGCGCTGGCTGGGCGAGGGTGCGCTGCGCCCGCACGTCTCGCAGACCTGGCCGCTGGAGCAGGCGGTCGAGGCGCTGGCGGCGTTGCGCGCGCGCAAGACCACCGGCAAGGTGGTGCTGACGACCGGCCGATAGCCTCCCAACCTTTAGCCCCGGCCCGCTCCCCCGGGGAGTGGGGACGCCCGCGATGCGGGTGGACGACGCGCTACCGCTCCAAGCCCGCCAGGGTCGCCGTGGTGCTGTGGCCCGGTGCCAGCTCGGCCAGCAGCACCCGGCCGCCCCAGCCGTGCACCAGGTCGGCGCCCACCACCTGCTCCAGCCGGTAGTCGGCGCCCTTGATCAGCACGTCCGGCCGCAGTGCCCGAATCAGCTCGATCGGCGTCTCCTCGCCGAACAGGACGACGGCATCGACGGCCGCCATCGACGCCAGCACGGTGGCCCGCGCCGCCTCCCCCTGGATCGGCCGACCCGGCCCCTTCAGCCGGGCGACGGACGCATCCGTGTTCAGGCCGACCACCAGGCGGCCGCAGGCGGCGCGCGCCTGGTTCAGCAGCGATACGTGCCCCGGGTGGACGAGGTCGAAACAGCCGTTGGTAAAGCCCACCCGTAGCCCCAGCCGCCGCCAGCCTTCCACCCGCTCGGTGGCAGTCGGCAGATCCAGCAGCTTCTCGTCGGCCTGCAGCCGCTCGCTGTGGCGCAGCGCCCGGGCCAGCTCGGCAGCGCGCACCACGGCCGTCCCCACCTTGCCGACGACGATCCCGGCAGCCGTGTTGGCGAGCGCGGCTGCGTCGGCCAGCCCCGCGCCGGCAGCGAGCGCCGCGGCAAGGCCCGCCACCACCGTATCCCCGGCGCCGGAGACGTCGAACACTTCGCGCGCGTCGGTCGGCAGGGCGATCGCGCCGTCGTCCCCGTCGATCAGGATCATGCCGTCCCGGCCCAGCGTCAGCAGCACCGCGCCGAAGCCGAAGCGTCGGCGGAGCGCGGTGGCAGCCGCCGCCTCCTCACCGGGCGCAATCGGCGTTCCCAGTGCCAGCCCCAGTTCCCGCCGGTTGGGCGTCACCACGCGGGCGCCGCGATAGCGGGCGAAGTCGGTGCCCTTCGGATCGACGACGACGGGGATGTCTCGCGCCCGGGCGATGGCGATCAGCTCCGCGGCGATCCCGCCCGCCAGCGCTCCCTTGGCATAATCGGAGAGCACGACGACGGCGCAGCCGTCGCACCACCCCTCCACCGCCGCCAGCAGTGCTGCGCGCGCCTCCGCCGAGGCCGGCTCGGTGCTTTCATCGTCGCAGCGCAGTAGCTGCTGCGCGCCCGCCAGGAAGCGGGTCTTGACGGTGGTGGTGCGCGCGGCATCGACGATCAACTCGCTGTGGACGCCGTCACCCTCCGCCGCCAGCAGGTCACGGATCGCCCGGGCCGCCGGATCGGCGCCCAGCAGGGCGGCGAAGCGGACGCGGGCGCCCAGCGCCGCCAGGTTGCGGACGACGTTGCCGGCGCCGCCCAGCATCGCCGTCGTGCGTTCGACGCGCAGCACCGGCACCGGCGCCTCGGGCGAGATCCGCTCCGCCGCGCCGTGCACGTAGCGATCCAGCATCAGGTCGCCGACGCAGCCGACCGCCACGCCTTCGATTCGGTGCAGGACCTGCGCCAGCGGAGCGCTCGCGTTCACTCCGGGGGCGCCCGTTCCAGGAGTGCTCATGCCAGCCCCAGCTCCCGTTCCAGCGCGGCGCACAGGATCTGGCCCAGCAGGATGTGCACCTCCTGGATGCGCGCCGTCACCGTCGAGGGCACGAGGACGAGCGGGTCTGCGAGGCCCGCCATCCGCCCGCCGTCACCGCCGCCGAAGGCGGCAGCCACGCAGCCGCGTGCGCGCGCGGCGATCAGCCCCTGAACGATGTTTTCGCTGCGCCCCGAGGTGGAGATGCCGATGCAGACGTCGCCCGGCCGGCACAGGGCGTCGACCTGCCGGGCGAACAGCTGCGCGAAGCCCAGGTCGTTGCCGATCGCGGTCAGCGCCGAGGTGTCGGTGGTCAGCGCCAGGGCCGGGATGGGCGGCCGGTCGCGGACGTAGCGCACGGTGAGCTCGGTCGCCAGGTGCTGGGCGTCGCCGGCACTGCCGCCGTTGCCGAAGAACACGATCTTGCCGCCGTCCCGGCAGCATCCGGCGCACAGTGCCAGCAGCCGCGCCAGCGGCCCGCGCACCGCAGCCGACGTCGCCGCCACCACCGCCGCATGCTCGGCCAGCTCCCGGTCGAGGAACCCGTCGAATTCCATCCGCACCCCCTCAGTCGCCCGCCCGCCCGGTGCCCCTTCGCCCCAGGAACCGCATCGTCTCGGCCTCCAGCACCAGGCAGGTCAGCCGTCCGGAGTGGAAGGCACCGGTGTCGATGCCGATCCGGTTGGGGCGAATCTCCGGCTCGGGGGTGATGCTGTGGCCGTGAACGACGCACACGCCGAAATCCTGGCTGGAGGAGAGGAACGGGCCGCGAATCCACAGCAGGTCGCGGGCCTCCTGGTCCTCCGGCGGCCGGCCTGGGCGGATGCCGGCGTGCACGAACAGATAGTCGCCGCTGCGGAACGACAGCTCCAGTGCGCGCAGGAACTGCAGGTGGATCTCCGGCACCGCGGCGCGCAGCAGCGCGCGCACCCGCGCCAGCTCCGGGGCCTCCACCCACGGATGCGGCGGCGGCACACCGTAGCTGGCGAGTGTCGCATCGCCACCGTTGATCAGCCACGCGGTCTCCGGGATGCCGCTCAGAAAATCGAGCATCATCTGCTCGTGGTTGCCCTTCAGGTGCACCGACCGGACGCCCGGCAACCGGCCGTGGATCAGTCGGTCCAGCACCTCGAAGGACTCCGGGCCGCGATCGACGTAGTCTCCCAGATAGACGACGACCGACCGCGCCGCCGGTTGCGCTGCCATGTCTTCGGCGATCGCGCCGTGCACGGCCGCCAGCAGGTCGTCGCGACCGTGGATGTCGCCGACCGCATAGATGCGCTCGCCGGGGGGGACGCGGGGCGGTGCCGGGTCCCGATCGCTGCCGTCGCTCATCCTCCCAGCATGGCGGCGCGCGCGCCGGGCCGCAAGCGATCGGCAGGCGTTCGCTCTTCCCGGGAGAAGGTTCGCTCACGACCCTTCGGTTGCCAAGCCTGCAAATACCGCCGATATGAAGGCGACTTGTGCGCGGAGCGCAGGCAGGGTGACTTGTGCGCGGAGCGCAGACGGGGCGACTTGTGCGCGGAGCGCAGACGGGGCGACGAAGAGGAACGAGCGCGTGCGGGCGAGACGGGCGAGGCTGCCGGAGCGGCCGTGCAGGGCACTTCGCGGCCCGGGCGACGGCGTGACATGACCGCGATCGTCGTCCGCGATCTGGTCAAGCGGTTCGGCGACGTTGCCGCGGTCGATCACATCGACTTTTCCGTCGAGGCCGGTTCGACCACCGCGCTGCTGGGCGGCAACGGCGCCGGCAAGACGACGACGATCTCGATCCTGCTGGGCCTGCTGATGCCCACCTCGGGCTCGGTGGAGATCCTGGGCGCGGACATGCTGCGCGACCGCTACCGGGTGCTGGCGGAGATGAACTTCTCCTCGCCCTACGTGGACCTGCCGCGCCGTCTAACAGTGTTCGAAAATTTGAACGTCTACGGACGCCTCTACGGCGTTGCGGACCTGCGCCGGCGGATCGGGGAGCTGGTCTCCGACCTGGACCTGGCCGCCTTCGCCGATCGGCCGATCGGCAGCCTGTCCGCCGGTCAGCGGACCCGGGTGGCGATGGCGAAGGCGCTGCTGAACCGGCCGCGGCTGCTGCTGCTGGACGAGCCCACCGCCTCGCTCGACCCGGACACGGGCGATGTGGTTCGCTCCTACCTGGAGGACTACCGGCGGCAGACCGGCGTCACCATCCTGCTCGCCTCCCACAACATGGCCGAGGTGGAGCGCCTGTGCGACAGCGTGCTGATGATGCGCCAGGGCCGCATCGTCGATCGCGGCGCGCCGCAGCACCTGCTCGACCGCTACGGGCGGGACACGATGGAGGAAGTGTTCCTGGATATCGCCCGCGACCGCGGCGCCGGTGTGGGCGCCCTGAAGTCGGCATCGGCGTCGTGAACCGGGACTGGCACCGGAGCCTGGAGCGGGCCCTGGAGCGGGCAGGGCACGGGGCAACCCGCGAGCGGTTCCTCGCCTGGCGCCGGATCGAGGCGATCCTGCTGCGCCACCTCTATGTCATGCGCCGCTCCTGGCCGCGGCTTCTGGAGCTGGCCTACTGGCCCACGGTGCAGATGATCCTGTGGGGCTTCGTCACCCTGTTCTATGTCCAGCACAGCTCGTGGGTGGCGCAGGCGGCGGGCGTCCTGGTTAGCGCGGTGCTGCTGTGGGACGTCCTGTTCCGCGCCAACCTGGGAGTCTCCGTGTCGTTCATGGAGGAGATGTGGGCGCGCAATCTGGCGCAGTTGTTCGCAAGCCCGCTCCGCCCGCATGAACTGGTGATCGCCCTGGCACTGATGAGCCTGCTGCGCACCATCATCAGCGTCTCGCCGGCGATGCTGCTGGCCCTGCCGCTGTTCGGCGTGTCGGTGTTCTCGATCGGCGTGCCGCTGGCGGCGTTCTTCGCCAACCTGCTGCTGTTCGGCTGGTCGATCGGGCTGTTCGTCTCCGCCCTGGTGTTGCGGCTGGGGCTGGGTGCCGAGAGCCTCGCCTGGGTCTCGGTGTTCGCGCTCGCTCCGCTGTCCGGCGTCTACTATCCGGTGGACGTGCTGCCCGCCTGGCTGCAGCCGGTCGCCTGGTCGCTGCCGACGTCCTACGTGTTCGAGGGGATGCGCGCCGTGCTGTTCGAAGGCGCGGTGCGCTTCGACCTGCTGGCCACCGGCGCGGCGCTCAACCTCGCCTACATGGCGGCCGCCACCGGCTTCTTCCTGCACACCTGCCGCATCGCCCGCGAACGCGGCCTGCTCATCCAGCAGGGCGAATGATCCGATGATCAGGGATTTGCGGTCTCGACGATCTCGATCTGCTCCGGCAGCAGCACCTCGATCATCGGGCCGTTCTGCAGGTCCACCCAGCCCCGCACCCGGATGATCCGGTCTTTCAGCCCGTAGGGGTCCATGCCGGCCTCGGCGAAGGCGGCGAAGGCCGGCTTGGGGATGACGACGGTGAAGTCGGTGCGCCAGTCGGCGCCGAAGTTCAGGTACCACCGGTCCTGCCGGCGGGCCGCGTCCACTACCCGCCCCTCCACCAGCTGGAAGCTGCCCGCCGCCGTAGCCACCTGCACCGGCGTGCGGATGCGCAGCGCTTCCGTCCGCCATTGCCCCGCCCGCGCCGTCCGGGCCTCGCGCTCGATCGCCAGCATCGCTGCGGCGTCGGCGCGGGCATCGGGGGTGGGCTCGACGCGCGCGAGGCCCAGGCGCAACAGCTCGCCCTGCAGCCAAAGCCCGTCCTCGCGATTCACCTGCGCCAGCAGCCGGCCGTAGCGGTCCTGCCGGGCCCCGGCGAGGGCGACGCAGACGCGGGCTCCCGCGAGCAACTGCAGAAGGGCGTCACCGGCGCCGTCGGCAACGTGGATGCCCGCGAGCCGGACGGTCGTCGCAGCACCACCGCCGCCGCCGCCTTCGCCGGCGACCTGTTCACCGCCCTTTCCGCCGCCCTTTCCGCCCACTGGGCGGTCGAGCCGCAGCGTGTCACCCTGCTCGACGCCGACCACCACCGCGGGCGCGGCACCGGGCTCGCAGGCGGCCGCCGCTGCGTACGACGAAGGAACGGCCAGCAGGGCGGCCAGGGCGACCGCGGCACCCCGGCGGGCCGCCGGTCCGATCATGGCGCTCCGGCGCGCAATCGGCCCGACGAAGGTAATGAGCGGCGTCAATCGACTTCGTCCGTCGGGTGCGCTACGATCGGCCGCCGATTTCGACGGTGGTGCCGCTGTCTGCATCCCACAGGTTCTCCTGTTGGAAGTCTGGTTCCACCATAGCTGAAGAATGGTCCTGGAGGCGCCACCTCGCGATGGATGCCCGTCATTATCGTACCGATCTGTTTCCGGAGATCGAGCCGTTTGCCACTGGAAGGCTGCCGTTGGGCGGCCCGCATGTCATGTACTGGGAGCAGGCGGGCAACCCGCGTGGCACACCGGTCCTGTTCCTGCACGGCGGGCCCGGCGCCGGCGCCGCCGCCGCGCATCGGCGGTTCTTCGACCCGCGCTACTACCGCATCGTCATCTTCGACCAGCGGGGATGTGGTCGATCCACGCCGCATGGCGACGTTTCGGACAATTCGACCCAGCAGTTGATCGCCGACGTCGAAGCGCTGCGCCGGCACCTGAATATCCAGAAGTGGCTGCTGTTCGGCGGCTCCTGGGGGTCGACGCTGGCTCTCGCCTACGGCATCCGGTTTCCCGAGCGCTGCGCCGGCTTCGTGCTGCGCGGCATCTTCCTCGGCACGAAGCGGGAAGTGGACTGGTTCCTGTACGGGATGGGGACATTCTTTCCGGAAGCCTGGCGCAACTTCGCCGAGGTGCTGCCGGAGGCCGAGCGGTCCGACCTGCTCAAGGGCTACCACCACCGTCTGGTCGACCCCGATCCCTCGGTGCACATGCCGGCCGCCATCGCGTGGAGTCGCTACGAGACGGTCTGTTCCAACCTGATTCCCCGCCCGGAGGAACCGCTGGCGACGGCGATCGACAACGCGGCGCTGGCGCTGGCGCGGATCGAGGCGCACTACTTCGTCAACAACGTCTTCCTCGAGGACGACGAGCTGATGCGCAACGTGAACAGGGTCCGCTCGATCCCGGCGGTGATCGTCCAGGGCCGCTACGACATGGTCTGCCCGATCGTCACCGCCGACGGGCTCGCGCGACTGTGGCCGGAAGCCAAGTACGTGATCATCCCCGACGCCGGCCACTCGGCGATGGAGCCGGGCATCCGCGCCGCCTTGGTGCGTGCCACCGAAGCGATGAAGTCCCGCATCGCCTGACGGACGCGCCGGCGGCAACATCGGCCACGGTGGGATTCCCGCCGCGCACGCTCCGTGCTATGACTGTCGCCGGCATTGCCATCGGGCGCCCGTAGCTCAGCAGGATAGAGCACAGGATTCCTAATCCTGGGGTCGTGGGTTCGAATCCCGCCGGGCGCACCAGCTTTCAATCACTTAGCGAGTGCCTGTCCGACTCGTGACGGCAAAATCCGACTCGGCGTCCGACTCGGTTCTCCTTCTGTACAACTCAAGCCTGCGTATCGCTGCGCGCGCCATGGGCGCCGTCCGTGGCAAATACGTCTCCAGGATCCGCGCCGTCCGGTCCAGCTGACGGCCGGTGATGGCGGCGAAGCCGGGGGGGCGGCCGGTTCAGATTTCCTGGCCTGTTGCAGGCGGCAGCGAAGCGGTGTCCGCTGTCTTGGAGGGCAGGCCCCAACCCTTGACCAAGCCGTAGATCGCCGGGATAACAACGAGTGTCAGGACGGTTGAAGACACCATCCCGCCGATCATCGGCACCGCGATCCGGCGCATCACTTCCGAGCCCGTCCCTGTGGACCATAGGATCGGCAGCAGGCCGGCCATGATCGCGATCACCGTCATCATCTTCGGCCGGACGCGCTCGACTGCGCCTTCCATAATCGCCTCGTAGAGGTCGGTGCGTGTCGGCGTTCGACCTTCGGCGGCGCAGCGCCCGCTAATTCCGCTCCAGGCGTGATCGAGGTAGATCAGCATGATGACGCCCGTTTCAGCGGCGACACCGGCAAGCGCAATGAAGCCGACGACGACGGCGACGCTGAGGTTGAAGCCGAGATACCAGACAAACCACAGACCGCCAATCAGCGCGAACGGCAGACTGAGCATGACGATCAGGGTTTCGGGCAGTCGGCGGAAGTTGAGGTAAAGTAGGAGGAAAATAATCGCCAGCGTCACCGGGACGACAATCTTCATTCGCGCCTCAGCGCGCTGCAGGTACTCGAATTGGCCGCTCCAGGTAACGTAATAGCCCTGCGGGAACTGCACCTGTGCTGCCACGGCCTTCTTGGCATCGGCGACATACCCGCCGATATCACGGTCGCGGAAATCGACGTAGATATAGACCACCAGTTGTGCGTTCTCAGTGCGTACGCTGGGTGGTCCTTTGGCCAGGCTCACCGTGGCGATCTGGCCGAGGGGGATGTAGTTGCCGCTCGGCAGCGGAACAAGAACGTTCTTGGCGATGGCCCGAGGATCGGAGCGGAAGGCCTGCGGATAGCGGACGTTGACCGTATAGCGCTCACGCCCCTCGACGGTGGTCGTCACCGCCTCGGCCCCGAGGCCGCTCTTCACCACCGCCTGCACGTCACCGACCATCAGCCCGTAGCGGGCGAGCGCCGCCCGGTCCGGTTCGATGTTGACGTAATAGCCACCCATCACCCGCTCGGCGTAGACGCTGGTCGTCCCCGGCACCGTCCGCACCGCCTGCTCGATCTCGCGGGCGACCGTGTCCAGTCCCTCGAGGTCGGGGCCGAACAACTTGATGCCGACCGGCGTGCGGATGCCGGTCGAGAGCATGTCGATCCGTGCCTTGATCGGCATCGTCCAGGCGTTGCTGACGCCCGGGAACTGCAGCGCCCGGTCCAGCTCGCCGATCAGCCCGTCGACGGTCATGCCCTCCCGCCACTCGCTCTCGGGCTTCAGGTTGATGACGGTCTCGAACATCTCGGTCGGCGCCGGATCGGTGGCGGTCGCCGCCCGCCCGGCCTTGCCGTAGACCGACGCCACCTCCGGGAACGACTTGATGATCTTGTCTTGCGTCTGCAGCAGCTCGGCTGCCTTGGTAATCGACAGGCCGGGCAAGGTCACCGGCATGTAGAACAGCGTGCCCTCGTTCAGCGTCGGCATGAACTCGGTGCCGAGCCGCATCGCCGGCCAGACCGAGATGCCCAGCACGGCCAGAGCAACAACGACGGTCAGGAGCTTGGCCCGCATTACCAGAGCGATCACCGGGCGATAGACCCAGATCAGGAAGCGGTTAATCGGGTTCTTCTTCTCGGGAACGATCCGGCCGCGAATGAACAGCACCATCAGTGCCGGAACCAGCGTCACCGACAGGAGCGCCGCCGCCGCCATCGAGAATGTCTTGGTGTAGGCCAGCGGCTTGAATAGCCGACCTTCTTGCGCCTCCAACGTGAAGATCGGCAGGAACGAGACAGTGATGATCAGCAGCGAGAAGAACAGCGACGGCCCCACCTCGACCGCCGCGTCGACCAGCGACTGGATCCGTGGTGTCCCTGGGGCGGCCCGCTCCAGGTGCTTGTGCGCGTTCTCGATCATGACGATGGCGGCGTCTATCATCGCGCCGATGGCAATGGCGATGCCGCCGAGGCTCATGATCGTCGAGTTGATGCCGAGGGCGTGCATGGCGATGAAGGCCATCAGCACGCCCACCGGCAGCATGATGATTGCGACCAGCGCACTGCGGACGTGCAACAGAAAGACGACGCAGACGAACGCGACAATCAAGCATTCTTCAAACAGCGTGCTCTTCAGGGTCTCGATTGCCCGATGAATCAGGTCCGAGCGGTCGTAGACGGTCTGGATCGAGACGTCCTTCGGCAGGCTGGGGGTGATCTCCTCTATCTTCTCCTTGACGTTGCTGATGACATCAAGGGCGTTGCCCCCGTAACGCTGGACGGCAACGCCGCTCACTACTTCACCGTCGCCGTTCAGTTCGGTCAGCCCGCGCCGCTCGTCCGGCCCGAGTTCGATCCGCGCCACGTCCCGCAGCAGCACCGGAGTCAGGCTCTCGGCCTTGAGGACGATGCTTTCCAGGTCGGCGATGCCGCGCAGGTAACCCTGGCCGCGGACCAGGTACTCGGTCTCGGCCATCTCGATGACCCGACCGCCGACATCCATGTTGTTCGCGCGGATGGCATCGAGCACCCGTGACAGGGGAATGTCATACGACTTGAGCAGCCGCGGATCGACGGTGACGGCGTAGGTCTTGACGAAGCCGCCGATGCTGGCAACCTCGGAGACCCCTTGTGCCTTCGTCAGGCCGAAGCGAACATACCAGTCCTGAAGCGTCCGTAGCTCGGCGAGCGTCCTTTTGGCACTGGTGACCACATATTGGTAGACCCAGCCAACCCCCGTGGCATCGGGACCGAGCGTCGGCGTCACCCCTTGAGGCAGCTGTTTCGAGGCGAAGTTCAGATATTCGAGCACCCGTGAGCGCGCCCAATAGATGTCGGTGCCGTCCTCGAAGATGATGTAGACGAAGGACGCGCCGAAGATCGAGAGTCCACGGACGACCTTAGAGTGTGGAACCGCCAGCATCGCCGTGGTCAGCGGGAACGTGACCTGGTCTTCGACGACCTGCGGTGCTTGGCCCGGATACTCGGTGAAGACGATGACCTGGACGTCGGAAAGATCGGGGATGGCGTCGAGCGGTGTTTTCGCCACCGCATAAATTCCGGCGGTAATGATGAACACGGTGCCGATCAGCACGAGGACAAGATTGTGCGCCGACCAACGAATGAGTCCGCCGATCATTGGTGCTGATGTTCCCCCGCGGTGAAAGCGCCGAGGGCCGCCTTCAGGTTGCTTTCAGCATCGATGAGGAAGTTGGCGCTGACCACCACTTTCTCCCCTTCCTTCACGCCGTCGCGGATTTCGGTGTAACCGTCGGCTCGGGCGCCAACCTGCACCGGTCGCGGCTCGAACCGGCCCTCGCCGCGCTCGACCAGCACCACCTGGCGGACGCCGTTGTCGATCACCGCCGAATCCGGAACCGTCAGCACCTTTGCGGAGGCAGCGTGTGCCTCCAGTTCGACGCCGGCGTACATGTCGGCCTTGAGCTCGCCGCCGGGATTGGGGATCTCGATACGGATCGTCCCGGTGCGGGTTTCCTCGCCAACGGTCGGATAGACGAAGGCCACGCGGCCGGCGAACTTACGGCCCGGATAGGCCTTTACCGTGATCGTCGCCGGCTGACCGACCGCGACATGGGCCAGGTCCTGCTCGAACACCTCTGCGATCACCCAGATCGGCGAGATGCCGGCGATCTTGTAGAGGGGCTCTCCCGGCATGAACCGCATGCCCTCGAAGACCATCTTTTCGAGGACGATGCCGGAGAACGGCGCCGGCCAGGCGATGGTCCGGCTGGCTCGGCGCTCCCGCTCCAGCCGTCGCAGTTCCGCGTCAGGGAAGTCGAGATAGCGCAGCCGCTGCAATGCGCCTTCGACCAGCCGGGTGGCTGCCGTTTCACTTTCGACATCGGCGCCGGCGAGCGAAGCGGCCATCGCCGCGGCGTCCACGTATTCCTGCTGTGTCTGCACCAGAAGCGGGCTGTACACGCGCATCAACGGCTGGCCACGGCGGACCGGCTCTCCCGTGGCATTGACGAAGAGGTCCTCGATCCAGCCTTCGAATTTGGTCGAGACCACGGCGAGCTGACGCTCGCTGAACTGAACCGTGCCAACGGCGCGCACGGGGCGGACCAGGGTGCGAAGGCCGGCCAGCTCGGTGCGGACGCCCAGCATCTGCACCCGGGCTGGGCTGACCTTGACGATCGAGCCGTCGTCCCCGGCGTCGTCGGCGTAGACGGGAATGTAGTCCATCCCCATGGAGTCCTTCTTCGGCACCGGCGAGGTATCGGGCAGTCCCATGGGATTGCGGTAATAGAGGACCTTGCGGTCCGTGCCAGTCGTGGCAGGGGCGTGCGATCCGTGATTTTGCGACGGTGTCCCGGTCGCCTGGGCCGTGGGCGCCAGCGACTTCTCCTCGTCCTCGTAGACGGGGATGTAGTCCATGCCCATCGCGTCCTTCTTCGGCGTGGCCGAGAAGTCGGCCTTCCCCATCGGGTCCTTGTAGTAAAGGGGCTTGCGTCCACCCGACGCGGTTCCCTGAGAGGCCGACGTTGCCGGGTCGTCAACGTGACCGGGCGCGGGCGTGGCGACCGATGGTGCCGATGGTTGGGGTGCGAGCTGTCGATGCGCAAGCCAGTAGCCACCGATGCCGGCCGTGGCGGCGACGGTCACCAGCAGCGCGCCAAGGATCGTCGGTCTCACAGGTCGCCTCCGATCAGCCGTTCGATTTCGGCGAGCCGAGCCTGCTGCTCGACCTGCACCGCCAGCAGTCGCAGCATCGTCTCGAACACCCTCTGTTCGGTGTCGAGCACGGTGTTGAGGTCGCTTCGCCCCTGCTCGTAACCGCGCAGCGCCGATTGCAAGGCGAGGCGCGCTTGTGGCAACTGCACGTCCTTCAGCAGCGTCCCCACCCGCTGCAGCCCCTGCAGGGAGTGGAATGAATCGGCGAGATCGCCTCGGACTTGCGCGTCGGCTGCATCGCGCCGCCGGCGCGCCGCTGACAGGTTGGCCGCCGCTTCATGTTCCCAAGCGTCGCGCAACCCCCACTGCAACGGGACGGTGGTGCTGATCAGCGCCTCGTAACCGGGTGATCGCTGGTCCTGATCGACGAACTGTTGGAAGGTGACGCCGAGGGTGACGTCCGGATACCAGCTCTTGTGGACCAGGGCCTTGTCTCCTTCGGCGGCGGCGATCTGCGACTGCGCCGCGCCGAGGGTCGGGTTGTCGGTCCGCGCCCGGTCGAGAAGATCCGCGACGGTGGGCGACTGGGAAGGCATCGGCCGCAGCGACTCCGGCTGCGCGAGTGGGGCAACCTCGGCGCGATCCAGCAGCGCATTGAGCTGCGCTGCCGTTCGCTGCTGGTCGGCCTCGAACCGCACCAGTTCGGTGCGCAGCCGCGTCTTTTCTACCTCGGCGCGGACGGCGTCTTCCTGCTCACCCAACCCCTGGGCGTAGCGGCTCTGAGTAACCTGAGCGAGGGTCGAGACGGTGCCATAGAGGTCCTTGGTCAACCGCCAGCCCTCGAACGCGGCGTAGTAGGCGGCAAACACCGTCTTGATCCGCGCCGCCACCTCCAGTTCGGTTGCCCGCTGGGATTGCCGTGCCGCACCGGCGCGGGCGCGGGCAACGTCCTCCTGCAGCCTGAGTTTCCCCCACAGCGGAAACTGCTGCCGGATTTTGTACTCCACCCGGCCAAGTTCCTCCGGCAGCGCACTGTCGCGCTGGCGGTTGATGTCTTTGAACTCGGTCTCGAAGACCGGATCGGGCAGCCGGCCGGAGGCATCGACGCGGGCCAGGGCGGCTTCGGTTTCGAGGGCCGCCGCCGCGACCTCGGGGTTCATCTGCCGCGCCATCGTCAACAGCTGATCGACGGTCACTCCGGGCGCCGCAGTGGTCGTGGTTTCTACGGATGCTGCCGGGATCTGGGCACGGACAGTCGTCGTCGCCAGACTGGCCGCGAGGAAGAGCAGCGATAGCCGGCATACCCGCGCGGCAGCGTTCCAGCGCTTCACGACGGCCTCCCGACAATCCGGTAAGGGGGCATCAACTGTTATTGGGTCGCAGTGACGATGACGTCACCGCGCACCGTGTCCTGTTCGCCCGGCACCTTGGCGGCCATCTTCAACGCCCACCGGCCGGCCATGCCCACGTTCACCCGGAAACGATAGACGCCGGGTTCTGTCGCCGGTAGCGGCGTCACTGCCCCGGTCATCTCCCCCATGCTGTCGGGCGACATGTCGAGCCGCGTCTGGAAGATCACCGCATTGGGCACCGGTTTGCCGGTCGACCTGTTCACCAGCCGGACGGCGACGACTGCTTCCCGGTTGGCCGAAACCTTGGCGGTTGTCGCCTCGAAGGCGTAGTCGTCGGCGGCCGCGAGGGCTGCCGATGGACCAAGCGCCGCCAGAGTGACCGCAAGGAGGGCAGCGGCGAACGCGTATTTCATCGCAATTTCTCTCCTATGCGCGCCAATAGCCTGTGTCGATCGCGCGATCGATCGTGGAAACGAGGCCCGGCGAGGTCTCCGTTAGTGGGCATGTCCCTGGTGCTCCTGCGCCTCTTCGATGAAAACCGAAAACGGCGCCAATCCCTTCTGGCCTTCCTCGGGGCTTACGACCCCCTGTCCCGCGGCGGAGACCCCTGCGCCCAGGCCATAAACCAGCTGTCCGCCGAACCAGCCCTGGAAGGCGAGCAACGCAAAGACAGCGCCCGCCGCAAGCAGGTAGGGCCAGCCGACGCGGTCTGCCGGCAGTCGGCGGCGCCAGATCCACCAGCGCCAGACGGCGAGCAGCACCAGCCCCGCCAGCAGCACCAGCCCGATATCCCGGTGGAGGTGGACGAAACTGTGCGTCGACGCGGCAAGGTCAGCGCGGATCATGTCCCAAACACCTGCCACGACCGCGACGGCGGCACCAAGAACGGCGAGGACAAGGCACCAGAAGCCGAGTGTGTTGGCGGTGACGCTCGTTCGAAACCGGCCGATGAGGTCGGCGGCGAGAGAAACCGTGAACAGGGCGATCGGGAAGTGCACGAGCGCGGGGTGAAGCGGCGACATCGCGTCCTCAACCGTAGACGAGATCGACGATCCGACCCTCGGCGTTGACGTGGATCGTCACCCGGTCCTGGATCAATTCGTCACCAACGTCGTCGTTCGGCCCGACGATGCGCACCAGCTTTCCCTTCAAGTCGAGAATCGTCCTGGGCGCGTGATTATGCCCTTCATGGGCGAAGGCCGTTGCCAGAGGCCGTGCGCCCACCAATACGCCAGCGGCAGCTATACCAACGCCGCAGAGCGTATGCCGGCGGACTGGGTCGTAATCCTTCGACATGTCATTGTCCCCAACCAATTGTCCGGCCTCTCCTCCAGTCTTCACGCCCTTCGTTGAGCGGCTTTCTTACAGACATCAGGTGTCCGGAGGTTTTCTACTTCGTATCAAATTGTTGCTGCGAGAGGGTCAGCCGACCATCGGTAGATGAGGAATCGAATGAACTGACCGTGAGCGTGCCGCCTGATTTGATCCTCTAGAGCAATATCCGATCAAGCGGAATCGCTTCATCGGATTTACTTGCTCTAGAAATCAAGCAGTTAGAGCACGACCGTTTGATCAGATCGGTTCGATCTGATCAAACCGCGCTCTAATCTAGGCCCGGTTGATATCGCGCCTATTTCTTCAGTGTAAAGAAGTGTTGCTGGAGAATCAGCGGCCGGTCGTCAGCGGAAGCGCGACCGCGACCCGCAGCCCACCCGCTTCGGAGCGGCCGAGCGTGATGACACCACCGTGGGCGAGGATGACGCTCTTCGCGATCGTCAGACCGAGGCCCATGCCGCCCGTTTGGCGATTGCGGCTTGCCTCGATGCGATAGAACGGGTCGAACACGCGCTCGCGCTCGCTCTCGGGAATGCCGGGCCCTTCGTCGTCGATTGTGATCCGGAGTTCATGCTGCCCACCCACGATCGCAACGCTGGCACGTCCGCCGTAATTGATCGCGTTGTCGATCAGATTGGCAAAGGCTCGCTTGATCGCCAGCGCCTTGCAGCGCAGAGGCGCACGGTCAGGGCCACAGAACAGGACATCATGGCCAGCATCACTGGCTTGGTTGCAGATCGTCCGCAGGATAGAGACCAAATCGACCGTCCGGCTTTCCTCCGGGTTTGCCTCGCCGCGCAGGAAGATGAGCGTCGAGTCGAGCATCCGCCCCATCTCGTCGAGATCGGCTTCGACCATCCGCCGGGCCTCGGCGTCGCCCATAAACGCAGCGCGCAGGCGCAGCCGGGTGAGCGGCGTCCTCAGGTCGTGCGAAACGGCTGCGAGCGTCTGCGTCCGGTCGGCGATCAGCCGGCCAATGCGCGCCTGCATCATGTTGAACGCGCGTGCCACCTGGCGGATTTCCCGCGGGCCGGTTTCCGGCGCTCCTTCCGCCGTGATATCGGTGCCGATTCGATCCGCGGCGCCAGCAAGATTGCGCAGCGGCGCCGTGATGGAACGGACGAGAAAGATCGAGACGACGAGGATACCAAGCGCCATCGCGGTCAGCGATCCCAGGACGTCATGCTCTCCCTTCGCACCCACCGTAAATGCGTTCAGGCCAAACGTGACCCAGCTGCCGTCCTGCAATTGGATCGTTGCCAGGAGAAGGTGGCGGCGCTGGGACTCGTCGTCGACGTAACCGAACCGCATCCGGTCGTCTGCAACCTCAGGCGCGAGCTGGCGGAGTCGCTGTCGCAAGGAGGCCACGTCTCCGTTTGTGGCGCGCGGATCGCTGTCCAGATTCACCTTACTCCAGTGAATTTCGAGGTCGGCGTCGGACAATGCGTGCGCCGTCTTCTCGCGTTCCGCGGTTGGCACCGTCTCGATCGCGCGCGTCGCCGCGACGACGCGCTCGGCAAGGCCGCGGTCGTGACCTGAGCCAAGAAGGTTTTCGGTGCCGATCCGGTAGATCCAGATGCTCCAGAGATGAAACAGCCCGAGGCCGACCACGAGGATCAGGATGGTTCGCCCGGCGAGCGTATCGGGAAGGAAGCGACTCACAGCCGCCTGACCGTGGGCAGGAAAAGGTAGCCGGCGCCGCGGACAGTTTTGATCAGCGCGGGCGCCCCCTCGCCAGCCTCCAGCTTGCGACGCAGCCGGCTCACCTGGACATCGATGCTGCGGTCGAACGGCTCGGCCGAGCGATTCCGTGACAGCTCGAGCAGCTGCTCGCGGGAGAGAACCCGGTTCGGATGTTCGATGAACGCGAGCAGCAGGTCGTACTCGCCGCCGCTGAGGTCGATGACGACGCCGTCCTGCGCAATCACCTCGCGTCGCTGCGTATCAAGGGTGTAGCCGGCGAACGAGATCGTTCGGCCCCCGATCGGCTGATTTGCATCGGGCCTGGCGGCAGCCCGCCGCAACACCGCCCGGATCCGCGCCAGCAGCTCGCGCGGATTGAAGGGCTTGGGAAGATAATCGTCAGCTCCGATTTCGAGGCCGACGATTCGGTCGGTCTCCTCGCCCTTCGCCGTCAACATGATGATCGGAATCACAGATCCGGAGCGCAGCTCGCGGCACAGATCGAGCCCCGATCGCCCAGGCAGCATCAGGTCCAGAATGATCAGGTCGATTGGCTGCGCCGCCAGGGCTTCCCGCAATTCGCGACCATCGCGGGCCACCGACGCCCGATAGCCGTTCTCCCGCAGCAGGCGTGTCAGGAGCTGACGGACTTCGGCATCGTCATCGACGATGAGAATATGCGCTTCGGGTTCCACCTTGATCACTGTTGCGGATCGTTGTGCCGTACCCTGTCTCCTAAGATTCTGAAGATTCAGAGTCTTCTTGTGGGTGAGAAAAGCGGTTGCTGGCCCACAGGTCAATCGCTCAGTGCGATCGACCGGGACTCGATCAAGGGCCCAACCGGGACGCATCGCGCTCTTTGTCCGATTTCCCTCCGATAGAGACCCTTGCTCGAAACGGTGCCGATTCTGCTGCTTTTGCGACAGCGGACGCCCGCACCGGGCGCTGGGCGACCGGACACCCATGGCGGTGTGGCGTGAGGGCGTCGTCGGCGCCCCGGCCGGTAACGCCGTGGACATGACACTTCGCTCGGACGACGCTGCCGCGTCGCCCACATGCCCACCGCGTCAACAACCGCAACAGACGCTCCGCGTGGCGTGATCGAGGAGGACGGAGCCGAACCCGCTTCCAATCAGAACCGACCCTCAGGGGGTCCCCACCTCGGGGTCCACTTCAGCGCCGTCAGAGCCGGGCGGCCGAGGGGTTCGGGGCATCCGGGTCGATGAGCCACCGGCAGCCGGCCGCGTCCACCTGGAGAACGGCCACCCCGCTCAACGCGCTCCAGCGAGCCGTCGAGACGTCGTATCCGATGATCTCGTAGCTGCGGCCACACCGCCGCCGTTTGGTGCACGGAGCGCAGTCGGGCGGCTCGTTCCAGGGCGGGGCGGCGCGCCTCCCGGCACCCCTTCAGGACGCCAGTGCGAGGGCGCCCTGCAGGGTGACCGTGCAGCCCCGCACGTTCCAGAAGTTCGCCAGCGTCGCGGTGAGGTTGACGTTGGCCGTTCCCGGCGCCGGCGTGGCGGGAACCTGCGTCCAGCGGGTGATGCCGGCCGTATTCGATCCGAAATTGATCGACGCGCTGACGTAGCTGGAGCCGTAGTTGATCCCGGCCTGGAAGGAATTGTTGGGGACGGTGATGGTGAAGCTGCTGCGCTGGCCGACCAGGGCGAAATAGCTGTCGGCGCCGTTGCCGAGCGCGGTGCCGGCGGGGCGAAACAGCCCGCGGTAGTAATCGCCGACTTCGGCGACGGGGTTGCCGCTGGAGTTGATGCACTTGTCCGGCGCCGGCACCGCGGTCACGAACACGTTGCCGATCCACGTCGTCTCCGCATGGGCCGCCGCGGGACAGAAGGCCGCGAGGCCGATGAAACCGGCCAGCGCCGCCGGGGTGAATCTGGATCGTGTCATCACCAACTCCTGTTTGCTTCTCGCCACCGTCCCGCCCGATCGAACGAAATCGTGCATCGACGCGGGGGTGAAGGGGATTCGGTCTGCAGGGGCACCGGCTGTCGAACCCTAATCGGGGCGGCGGGTATAGCTGGCGCGGAACGTCACCCGGCAGCCGTTGATGAACATGAAGTTCGAGACGGTCCCCCGCAGCGTGACGAAGGCGACCGTGGCCGCCGGCGTCGGCGGGTTCAGCGCGAAGGCCTGGTACTGGCCGCCCACGTTCGCCTTGATCGGCGGGTTGGTGGTGGTACCGTCGTAGCCGGTCACGCCGTAGGCGACGTAAGTCCCGGTACCGGGGAGGGTCAGCCCACCCGCGAGGTCGAGCGCGAACATGCTCTGCGCGTCGTGGATAAACGAGACGCGGGAGTCGTTGCCGTTGTCGGCGAGTAGGCGCGGGCGGAGGACGGACTTCACCACCGTCCCGACACCGATGCGGTGGTGCTCGGAGGCCGCGGCGGAGCATTGCGGTGTCGCGGCGGTGATCACCGCTTCCCCCTGCCAGGTGACGTAGGTGGCGGCGCCGGCGTCGAAGGCCGCGCAGGTCGTCGCAAGCGCCAGGAGCGCCGTCCATAAATGCCGCATTTGTGCCCCAGCCGGTTGTGCACGCTCTGCATCAATTTGCTACCGATGATGGCAGCAAGAGTCAAGACCCAAGCAAATCAGGCCGTTATCCGGCAGCAAATCACCCGCCAGACGCAGAAGATATCGGCATAATTCACCCATTTGTACAAAACCCGGTGGGCCGAGGGGGCGCGGTCTGCGGATGGACCGGCGATGCTTTGCGCGCGACCTGCGTGGCCCGTCGCAAAGGAGGGACACGCAGCGGGACGGGCCGCCGGGGAGAGCGGCCGCCCTGCCTCCCCGTCACCGGGGCGGTCAGGACGAAGGGGTGCGGGCGGCCTGCAGGGCGGTGGCGACCTCGCGTGCCAGGTCGGCGAGCAGGGCGCTCATCGCACTCGCGATCTCCGGATAGTCGTCGGCGCTGCGGGGCGAGCGCAGGTCCGAGCGGTACATTCCCATCAGCCGGCGGCCGCCCTCGCCGAAGGTGCTCCAGCGGGCGAGCAGCGCCACGTGGCCGTCCGGCTGCCGCTCGAAGCGGACCACATCCAGGCTCACCTGGAAATCGACCGGCACCGCCGGGCCCACCGGCAGTACGACGACCCGGTCGCTGGGCAGCATCACCGACAGGTTCTCGGCGAGCGTACTGCCGATGTTGCTGGAGAGCGGGCCCGCCCACTGCTTGTCGGCGGCGAACGCGATCTCGTTGTCCTCCGGCCGGATGGCGATCGTGCTCTGGGTCAGGTACTGGGGCAGGGCGATCGGACCCACGGCGTAGACCGGGCCGCCCACGACGCTGCCGGCCGCGCCGCCGGCCGCCACCGGTGTCAGCACGAAGTAGTCGATCGGCACCGGGTCGCGCGAAAACAACGACGCGCAGCCGCCCAGCGGCAGCGAGATCGCCAGCAGCAGGCCGAGGGCGGCGGGACGAAGGGATCGGCTCATCGGGTGCCTCCTGTCGGCTGGATCGGTCATCGGCCGCCCGCAGCACCGGCCGGCTGCGGCAGGCGGCTGTCCGGTGCCGCCGGCCGGCCGAACAGCAGCGAGTTCGGGCTGCGCTGCAGCTGGTCCGCCAGGTCGCGCAGCGAGCGGGCTGCCGCCGCAGCCTCCTTCAGCGTCGCCACCAGTTCGTAGTTGAGCGGCGAGCCGGGGCGGATCAGGCTGTCCGCCGATTTCAGCGTCCGATCGGCCTGCGACAGCGCGCCCTGCGCCGCCTGCATCGTCTGGTCGGTCAGCGTGATCAGCCGCTCCGAGCTGACGCTCAGCCGGGCGAACGCCTGCTGCGCGTCGGCCAGCGTCCGCGTGGCGGTGTCGGACGTGGTCTCCAGGCTGCTGATCAGCGGCCCGACGCGGTTCTGCACGATCTGCGCCGCCTGCTGCAGGTCGGCCATCGCCTTGTCGGCGTTGTCGATCGTTCGGTACACCTCGGGGCTGTTGGCGAGCCGGCTCGCGCCCTTGAGCACATTGCGCGCATCGTCGATCAGGTCATCCAGCGGCAGCTTCGAGAGCTTGACGTAGAGCTGCTGCAGGGTCGTCTGCACCTCCTGCAGCGTCGACGGCACGGTCGGAATTTCGACGCGGTCCGGAAAGGTGTCGTTGAAGTCGGGGGGCGCGCCGGGGAAGAAGTCCAGCGTGACGCTGGCCTGCCCGGTGACCAGGCTCGGCAGCGTCAGCTGCGCCCGCAGCCCCTGCTCGACGAGCAGCCGCAGTTGTGCGTCGGTTGCGTGCCGGATCTCGTGCTTTTCGTCGTGCGAGCCCACGATCTCCACGTTCTGCGAGGAGAATTCTGCGAACACCGGGATTTCGACCTTCGCGGCTCCGTCCGGCTCGTAGCGGATGGAGACGTTGGTTACCTGGCCCACGCGCACGCCGCGGAAGTTGACCGGAGCGCCCGTCGTCAGGCCGGCGACCGAGCCCTCGAAGAACATCACCACCGGCGTCGTCCGCTGGAAGAACTTGCCGCCGCCCAGCACGATGATACCCGCGGTGATCAGCGCGATGGCGCCGAGGACGAAGGCGCCGATCAGTTTCGGGTCGGCGGGCTTGCTCATCGCGGGCATTCCTTGCGGCGGGCAGTGGACCGGGTGCGGGTCATGGCGTCGTTTCCCTCAGGCTGTCGCCCCGGGTGAGGAACTGCCGCACCGTCGGATTGTCCGTCGTCGCCAGCAGCTGCTTCGGATCCCCGGATGCGATCATGGTGCGGCTTTCGGCATCGAGGAAGACCGAGTTGTTGCCGATCGCGAAGATGCTGGCGAGCTCGTGGGTGACGATGACGATCGTCGCCCCCAGGCTGTCGCGCAGCTCCAGGATCAGGTCGTCGAGCAGCTTCGAGCTGATCGGATCGAGCCCGGCCGAGGGTTCGTCGAAGAACAGGATCTCCGGATCCAGGGCCATGGCGCGGGCGAGACCGGCGCGCTTCTGCATGCCGCCGCTGATCTCGGACGGGTAGTAGTCCTCGAACCCGGCGAGGCCCACCAGTGCCAGCTTGAGCGCCGCCACCTCGCGGATGGTCGCCGCCGGCAGCGTCGTGTACTCGCGCAGCGGCAGCGCCACGTTCTCGGCCAGCGTCATCGAGCTCCACAGCGCGCCGCGCTGGAACAGCACGCCGGTGCCGCGCAGGATCTGCCGCTGGCGCTTCGCTTCCGCGTCCCACAGGCTCTCGCCGGAGAAGTACACCTTGCCTTCGGCGGGCGCCTTCAGGCCGATCAGGTGCTTGAGCAGGGTGCTCTTTCCACAGCCGCTGCCGCCCATGATGACGAAGATGTCGCCGCGGTTGACGGTGAACGTCAGGTTCCGCTGCAGCACGAACGAGCCGAACGCCATCGTCACGTCGTCGACGCTGATCGGTGGCGGCGGCGCCGCGGAAGTCGATGGCGGCGCGGCCGCGGCGGGGTCAGATGCCGAGGACATTGGACATCACGGCGGCGAGGCCGTCGGCGACGATGATCCAGATGATGGCGGTGACCACCGCCGAGGTGGCCGCTTCACCCACCGCGGCGGCGCTGCGCCCCGCCTGTATGCCGCGCAGACAGCCGGAAATGGCGATGATGACACCGAAGATCACGCTCTTGCCGATGCCGAACGCCAGGTCGCCCGGCTTCAGCCAGGCGATGGTCTGGTTCCAGTACTGCACCGGCGGCAGGTCGAGCATGCCGACGCCGACGACGAAGCCGCCGGCGATGCCGAGCACGTTGGCGTAGATGCAGAGCAGCGGCATCATCAGGATGAGTGCCACCATCCGCGGCAGCACAAGGAAGTCGATCGGCTGCACGCCGAGCGTCTTCAGCGCGTCGATCTCCTCGTTCACCTGCATGGTGCCGAGCTGGGCCGCGAACGCCGCCCCGGTGCGACCGGCCATGATGATCGCCGCCATCATCGCCCCCATCTCCCGGGTCATGCCGACGGCGACCAGGTTGGCGACGAAGATCTGCGCCCCGAACAGCTTCAACTGCACCGAGCCCACGAACGCCAGGATCAGGCCGACCAGGATGCTGATCAGCGCCACGATCGGCAGCGCCTGCGCGCCGCACTGCTGCAGCAGCAGTGCCAGGTCGCCGCCGCGTACCTGCGCCCGGCCGGTGAGCAGCCGGACGAGGCTGAGCGTCGCGTCGCCGATAAAGGCGAGCGCCTCGCCGCCGGAGCGGCTGAAGGCGATCCAGCCGGTGCCGACGCGGGCGAGGAACGGCGGGCGAACGGTCTCGCGGCGGCTGCCGCTGCGCTCCGGCACCACCGTCGCCAGCCGGATCAGCCCGCGCACGCCCTCCGGCAGCGCCTGCTGGTCGAACTCGATGCTGTCGGCCAGAGCCTGCTCGCGGACCGCCAGCAGGAAGGTCAGCAGGCCGGAGTCCCACCGGCCCAGGCCTGCGGCGTCGAAGGCGAGACGGGAGGGACGCGGCCCGTCGGCGCCCAGTGCGCGCTTCACCTCCTCCGGGGACGGCAGCTTGTCCTGCAACGTCCAGCTGCCCGTGAGCCGGAGCAGCAGGGTGCGGTCGTCCGGACGTGCGAACGCCAGTACCGTCTGCTCTGCGGGCGCCGCACCGGCGTTCACACGCGTGTACCGTCCTCGATTCCGCGAATTCGCCTTTGCTTAGTCCCGGGCGCCCCGCCAGTCAATCGCCCGCTCCGGAGAGTAAACGGCCAGTGACCGAGCAGTCACGGGTCTGGAGCATGGGTGCCGATGGCTGGCCGCGACCAGCGATCGCGACTGGCGGGGCCGGCAACAGGCCGCTATAGAGGCTGCCGAAACAATGAGCTGCCGGCGAACGCGGCGCACAAGCGCAGAGCGAAAGGGCACGACGCGGGTGTTCAATGTGCTGCTGTTCCTGAAGGCGTTGCTCGCCGGCTTCATCGTCGCGGTGCCCATTGGCGCCATCGGCGCCATGTGCCTGCGCCGGGCGCTGCAGGGGCGGTGGGTGATCGGTCTCGTCACCGGCTTCGGAGCCGCCCTGGCGGATGCCCTGCTGGCGACGGCGGCGATGTTCGGCCTGTCGCTGCTGACCCGCTACATCCTGGAGAACCAGCGGCCGGTGCTGCTGGTGGGCGGCGTCTTCCTGATCCTGATCGGGCTGCGGATGATCCACAAGCGGCACACTCACCTGGAGACCGAGGAGACGGTGACCAACGGCCAGAATTGGCATCTCTACACCGGCGCGTTCGGTACCGGCTTCGTCCTGACCATTATCAACCCCGCGACGCTGATCGCCTTCGTCGGCGTCTTCGCCGGCCTAGGGTTGTTCAAGGACGCGCTGGACACGCTGCTGCGCGACTGGATCGTCATCGTCGGCGCGTTCACCGGCTCGATGCTGTGGTGGGTCACGCTGACGCTGGCGGCACTCGCGGTCCGCCGCCATCTGTCGGTCGACGTGATCTCCATCGTCAACGTCATCCTCGGCGTCGTCGTCATGGGATTCGGCGTGGCGAGCCTGCTTTCGGTCTTCGGCGTGTCCTGATGAAGGGCGGGGAACGGGGAAGCGCGGCGAGGGCGGCAAGGGCGGCAAGGGCGGAATGATCCGCGCGCGCTGCGGACGCGTATCGAACACCGTCGGTCGTCGTCGGTCGCGCGCGCCATAATTGACATTCATGCTTGCAGGGCTCGCCGCGAACCGCGTGGTTCAGGAATGCACGCTTTTTCGTAGCGCAACGCCGCCCCGATTAACAACTTTTTGGTGATCGCCTATGCCTCGTGACCTCGGTAGCTTTCCTCAGCCTCTCGACATCGCCGTGATCGGCGGCGGTGTTGCCGGCCTGTCCGCCGCTTGGCTGCTCAGCCACGCCCATCGGGTGACGGTCTACGAGCAGGAGCGCCGGCTGGGTGGGCACTCGCACACCGTCGATGTCGCAGGTCCCGACGGGCCGATCCCGGTCGATACCGGCTTCATCGTCTACAACGAGGTCAACTATCCCAACCTGACCGCGCTGTTCGACCACCTGGGTGTCGCCAGCCGCGCCAGCAACATGTCGTTCGCGGCTTCGATCGACGACGGCGGCTTCGAGTACGCCGGCTCGGGACTGGGCGGTCTGCTCGCCCAAGGGAGCAACCTGCTGCGCGCCGGATTCTGGCGCATGCTGCTCGACATCCTGCGATTTTATCGCACCGGTCACCGGGTGCTGGCGCGCCCGGATGCCGAGGTGCTGACGCTGGGCCAGTTCCTGCACACCGAGGGCTATTCGCACGAGTTCATCCAGCATCATCTACTGCCCGTGGCGGCCGCCATCTGGTCCAGTCCGGTGGAGAACATGAGCGACCATCCGGCGGTCGCCTTCGTCCGCTTCTGCATGGCGCACGGCCTGATGCGAATCGGCGGCCGGCCGCAGTGGCGCACCGTCGAGGGCGGCAGCCGGAGGTATGTGGAGCGGCTGACCGCCCGCTTCCACGACCGCATCCGCGCTGGAAGTCCGGTCATCCGGGTGCGGCGGACGGGTGCGGGGGTGCTGCTGCAGGACGCGAGCGGCAACGTCGCCACGCACGACCACGTGGTCATCGCCACCCACGCCGACCAGGCGCTGGCGATGCTGGGAGATGCCGATTACGACGAGCGTCGATTGCTCGGCGCATTCACCTACACCTCCAACCGGGCCGTGCTGCACCGGGACCCGGCGCTGATGCCACGGCGCCGCCGGGTCTGGTCGAGCTGGAACTACATCAGTCGGCCGGCCGACGACCGCCGGCCGCGGGTGTGCGTGACATATTGGATGAACGCACTGCAGGGCCTCGATCCGCGGATCCCCTTGTTCGTCACCCTCAACCCCTGCCGCGAGCCGGCACCGGACCTCATCGAGGGGACATTTCACTACGACCATCCCACGTATCACCGGGCCGCCCTGCGGGCGCAGCGGGATCTGTCCCTGCTGCAGGGCACGCGCAACACCTGGTTCTGCGGCAGCTACTTCGGCGCCGGCTTCCACGAGGATGCGTTGTCCGCCGGGCTGAATGTGGCGGAGCGCCTGGGCGGTCTGGTACGCCCGTGGGCGGCCCTGCAAGGCGGCTCCCCGACGCTGCAGCCTGCCATGCCGAGCGCGGCAGAATGACCGCTGCGCTTTCGTCGTGCCTTTATGAAGGCCGGGTGGTGCATCAGCGGCTCCGCCCGCGTCGCCACCGGCTCGGTTACCGGGTCTTCAACCTGCTGCTCGACATCGACGAATTGCCATGGCTGGCCTCCAGACTGCGCCTTTTCGCGTACAACCGGCCGGGCGTCGTCAGCTTCCATGACCGCGACCACGGCGACGGCAGTGGCGGGCCGCTGCGGCCTTGGGTGGAGGAACAACTGCGGCGCGCCGGCATTGATCTGAACGGCGGACCGATTCGTCTGCTTTGCTATCCCCGGATCGTCGGCTACGTGTTCAACCCGCTCAGCGTGTACTTCTGCCACCGGCCTGACGACACGCTGGCAGCACTCCTCTACGAGGTGAACAACACCTTCGGCGAGCGCCACTGTTACCTGATTCCAACCGGCGGTGCCGTCGCGAGCCCGACCGCCGGCGCCGACGGCGCGGCAATTCTGCAGGAGTGCGACAAGCTGTTCTACGTTTCGCCGTTCATCGCCGTGGGCGGCCGCTACCGGTTCCGGGTCACGCCGCCCGGGCCGGAACTGTCGCTCGCCATCACCCAGATGGACGCAGACCGGCCCCTGCTGCACGCCTTATTCTCCGGGCACCGGACGCCGCTGGAGGATCGGTCGCTGATCTCCGCACTGGTTCGCTACCCGCTGCTGACCCTGAAGGTGATCGGCGGCATCCACTGGGAAGCGCTGCGCCTCTGGCTGAAGGGGGTGCCGCTGGTGCACCACACCGCTCCGCCGGCCGAGCTGGTCACCATCGTTCCTCCACGGTTCTGAATGCCGATGCCCGACGTCCCCATTCCGTCCCCGTCGACCCCAACCTGGATGCCGGAGCCGTCGCCCCGACCAAAGAACCCCTGGCTGCGCATGCTGGCATCGCTGGCCGCTCGCATCCAGGTCGGGCAGTGTACGCTGGTGATGCCCGGCGGCCGCCGGCTGTCGGCGGAAGGCAGCCGGGAACGGTGGCTGCGCACCGTCGTCGAAATTCATCGCGCCCGGGCGGCACGCCGGCTGATGCTGCGCGGCACCGTCGGTTTCGCCGAAGCCTATATGGACGGCGACTGGAGCTGCCGCGACCTGCCGGCGTTTCTCGAGCTGGCGCTGCGCAACGAGACCGCGATCGGTGAGCGCGCCGAGGGGCTGGGCCTGATGCGCTGGATACACCGTCTGGCGCACCGGCTGCGCGCCAACAACCGCCGTGGCAGCCGCCGCAACATCTCCCGCCACTATGATCTGGGCAACGACTTCTATGGCCTGTGGCTGGATCGGGACATGACCTATTCGTCGGCGCTGTTCGCTGCGAAGGACGAACCGCTGGCTGCAGCGCAGGACCGCAAGTACCGACAACTCGCGGACATGCTCGCGCTGCAGCCGGGGCAACACGTCCTCGAGATCGGCTGCGGCTGGGGACGGTTCGCCGAGATCGCAGCGGGCGAGTACGGCTGCCGGGTGACTGCGCTCACCCTGTCGCGCGCACAAGCGGCCCATGCCCGCCGCCGCATACTGGCGGCCGGGCTGACCGACCGTGTGAATGTCCGCCTGCAGGACTACCGCGACGTCTCCGGTCAGTTCGACCGCATCGCCGCGATCGAGATGTTCGAGGCTGTCGGAGAGGACTACTGGCAGGGGTTCTTCGACGTCCTCCGCGAACGGCTCGCTCCGGGGGGAATTGCCGCCATGCAGGTGATCACGATCGACGATTCCCGCTTCGAGCGGTACCGCAGGGGCGCCGACTTCGTCCAGAGCTACATCTTTCCCGGCGGCATGCTCCCATCGCCAGCCGTCCTGGTGGATCACGTCCGCCGCGCGGGGCTGGCACTGGACCGCTGGGTCAGCTTCGGCAACTCGTACGCGCTGACCCTGCAGCGCTGGCAGCGACGGTTCCAGGAGGCGTGGCCGCTGATCCGCACCCAGGGCTTCGACGACCGGTTCAAGCGCATGTGGGAGTACTATCTCGCCTACTGCGAAGCGGGTTTCCGCGCCGGCGCCATCGACGTCTGCCAGATGCGGATCGAGAGACCCGCCTGATGGCGGTGCGGCCTTCGGCGCCGTCACCGGCGCTGCCGGGCCGGATGCTGCCCTGGTATGCGCTCCTGGGGTATGCGCACGCGATGCCGGGGACGGAAGTGGGCTCGAGCCGATCGGTGCCCGCTTCTACAGCCACTGGGCGAGTTCGATGGTCGAGCCCTCGGGGCCGGCCACGAACACCAGCTTCCGGTCGTGGAACTCCATGACGTCGTTGCGCAGCTTGATGCCGTGGCTCGTCAGGCGGGCGATCTCCGCATCCAGATCGGTCACCGCGAAGCAGATGTGGTTGAAGCCGAGCCTGTCCAGCCGGGTGAGGGCGGGATCGGGCGCCAGCTCGGGACTGTGGAACCGCAGCAACTGCACTTCCAGCCGCGGCTCGTGGCCGGCGAGCGCCAGCGTCACATGCTCGGCGTCGATGCCGCTGACCCCCATGTAGGAGGCCATCCGCTCGCCGGAGATGCGGACCGAGACGACCTTCTCGAAACCGAGGAGGGCGAAGAAGTCGACCGCCGCGTCCACGTCGGTCACGGCGATCGTCACGTGGTCGAACCTCGTGATCATGCCGGTGTTCCTTCCGCAATGATGCCCGTGTGACGGGGCCGCGCCGCGGAACGGCACGCACCCGCATCCGGAGAAACCGTGCACGCCCGTCCGACCGTGCGTCAAGCGGCCCTGCCGAGCACAGCGCACGCAGGACTTGCCGCGGGCGGCCGGCGCCGTCAGACTGCGGCTCCGATCGAGGCGCGCCCAGATAAGACGCCCGGAAACCTTCCGCCCTTCCGCCCTAGGAGTCCCGCCCATGCCCGATCTCGTCGTGCGTGTCCTGAAGCCCAGCGACTGGGCCACCCCCGTGCGCATCCACTTCTGGAACACGTGGCCCGAGCGGCGCGACAGCACTTGGCCGGGCGAGGCGATGACCGAGGAGGACGGCTGGTTCGTCTTCCGGTTCGACGGCATCACGTCCGCCAACCTGCTGTTCCATGACGGCGCGGGCCGACAGAGCGTCGATCTGTGGCGGGATGCGGACGGCTGGTACCGCAACGGCCGCTGGTACGACACCCAGCCGGCCGCCGACGACGCACCGCCGCCGGCGCGCCCGGGCGGCACCGCGACGCCGCCGTCCGCCCCGCCCCGGCCTCGCGGGACCGCGCCGGTGAGCCTGGGCGCCGGCAATCCCGACTTCCGGGCGGAGACGATCTACTTCCTGATCACGACCCGCTGGTACGACGGCGACCCGTCGAACAACTTCTTCTGCCGCGACCGGATCAAGTTCAACGCCCAGGGCGAGCCGGAGGACCCGCACTGGCGCGGCGACTTCAAGGGGCTGATCCAGCGCCTCGACTACATCCGCGACCTGGGCTTCACGGCGATCTGGATCACGCCGCCGGTCGAGAACCGCTCCGGCCTCGACTACCACGGCTACCACGCCTACGACTGGACCCGCGTCGATCCGCGGCTCGAAAGCCCGGACGCGACCTACCAGGACCTGATCGACGCGGCGCACGCGCGCGGCATCAAGATCATCCAGGACGTGGTGATCAACCACTCGTGCCAGTTCGGCATCCGCGGCCACGTCCACATCGATCACCTGCCGATCAAGTACTACGTGCCGCAGGGCCGCCAGCACGGGCAGGAAAACAACGGCCCCTACAAGGGCAACCTGGGCAACTACGCCTGGCCGAACCGGGACGACATCGACAATCCGGTCGCCCCCGAATGGTACCGGGAGCGGCACGCCCGCGATCCGGAAGCCGTCGAGCCGCTGGTTGACCCGAAGACCGGCGAGACGGTGCCGAAGCCGGGCTACAACCCGGGCCGCTTCTTCGGCATCGACGCCGGCACGCTGGATCCCGAGTGGTTCCACATGGACGGGTTCATCATGGGCGGCGACTGGGAGAGCGCCTGGCCGCTGCAGCGCAAGCACATGGCCGGCGACTGCATCGACCTCGCGACCGAGCGGCAGAACGTCAAGGACTACATCATCGGCTCGATCAACCGCTACCTGGACATGGGCGTGGATGCGCTGCGCATCGATACCGTCAAGCACGTCGAGCGCAGCAACCTGCTCGAGTACGTCAACGCCTGGAAGGCGCACAAGCCGGGCCTGTTCGTCTTCGGCGAAAACCTGGTCAAGGGCTACGGCTGGGGCGACATGGGCGGCGGCGACAACGGGCCGTCGGAGATCCGCCCGTGGTGGTACACCCGGCTCGGCAACGATCCGCGCAACCCGAATTCCGGCGGCGATTCAGGCTTCGCGGTGCTCGACTTCGGCCTGTTCTCGTCATTCCGCGACAACGTCAGCCGCGGCCACTACCAGGGCATCGCCCAGGCGATGTCGATGGACTGGATCTATGGCGATCCGACGACCCTGATCACCTTCCTGCAGAACCACGACGTCGGCCCCGACAACGACTTCCGCGACCGCTTCCGCGGCGAGGACTGGATGGCGGCCGCCGCCTACAACGTGCTGTGGACGGTGCGCGGCATCCCGTGCCTCTACTACGGCGAGGAGATCGCCTTCATGCGCGGCGCGCCGCAGGACGTGGTCGGCGCCAACGACACGCTGGATCGCACCGGCCGCGCCTATTTCGGCGACCACCTGACCGACGCGCGGATCGCCGAGACGCAAGCCCACCCGCTCTACCGCCACATCCGCCGCCTCAACCAGGTGCGCCGCGCCATCCCGGCGCTGCAGAAGGCGCCGATGAGCCACTTCAACGAGTGGGGCTCCGGCATGAGCTTCGTGCGCGACTACAACAATGGCGAGAGCTACGCCGTGGTCGGCCTCGCCATCGGCGGCGACCAGAACGTCAGCGTCGGCGGCATCCCCAACGGCCGCTACGTGGACGCGATCTCGGGCGGCGTCATCGACGTGGGCAACGGCTCCATCTCCTTCGGCGTCCGCTCGCTCTCGGCCGGCATCTGGGTGCTGAACGGCCCGGGAAAGATCGGCGAGGACGAGCAGTGGCTGCGGTAGGGTGAGGATCGCCGCCCAGTGTCGGAAGACGCGACGGCCGTCACCCGCTATTTCAGCGAGCAGGTCCTGCGCAAGCGTCCCTATATCAGGGTCGAATGGTGCGTGCAGGTTGTCGCGGATCCCCTCAAGCGGGAGCGGGAGCCGAATGGGCGGGTTCGCTTCTGGGGACGGATAGAAGATCCGCGCGATGGCAAGTTTCGCATTCTCCGCGTCGTGACGCTGGACGACGGCGAGACGATCCACAATGCTTTTTTCGATCGCAGGTTCCGCGAGGGCACTCGATGAAGCTTCACTACTACCCGGAAACGGACAGCCTCTACATCGAGCTCCGTTCCGGCCCCGGGGTCGAAACGCGCGAGATCGCCCGCGGCTTGAACGTGGACCTGGACGAGGCCGGCGAGGTCGTCGGCTTCGACATCGACCACGCCTCGGCGCACCTCGACCTGACGACACTGGAGGCGGTGGAACTGCCGCTGAAGACGACACGGATCGCCTGATCGCGGCGCTCCCCCGCGCACGGGCAGCCACGGTGCGCAGTGCGAGCGAAGTAGGGCAGGTCCAAAGCGCAGCGTGACCTGCCGGATGCGTCGGAGCGGCACACGCGCGTGCGGCGGATTGCGCTTCGCTACGGATCCGCCCCACGCCGGCTGCAAGAGCGCATTGTCCCAGGAGTGACGATCGCATCGTCGCTCGCGCTTGGGTCCGCTATACTGCCCAATGGATCGTTGCGAGGTTTCTGCGAACGACGGCCGAGAAAACAATGACCACGTCAAGGGACGAGATCCTCGACCGGTTGCGCGCCGACAAGGCGAGGCTCGATGCGTTCGGAATCGGCTCCGTTGCTGTGTTCGGATCGTGCGCTCGCGGCGATGCCCGGCCCGAGAGCGACATCGATCTCCTCGTGGACTATCGGCCCGACGTCCGTCCCGACCTGTTCGACTTTATCGACCTCCAGTTCCACCTGCAGGAACTGCTTGGCCGCCCCGTCGACCTTGTCACCCCCGAGGCCTTGTCCGGTCCGCTTCGAATGCGCATTCTCGCCGAGGCGGTGTATGCCTGAGCGGGATTGGCGCCTGCGCATCCAGGATATCTCGGTCGCCATGGAGAAGATCGAACGCTACACCGCCGGCATGACGCTCGCCGATTTCCAGGCCGACGACCGCACGATAGACGCCGTTCTGCGCAACTTCGAGGTCATCGGCGAGGCGGCCGGTCACGTGCCGCCGCATGTCACCGCGGCCTATCCGGACATTCCTTGGGCGAAGATGCGGGCCTTGGGCGAAGATGCGGGCGTTACGAAACATCGTTGCTCACGCGTACTTCGGTGTGAACCTGCCGATCATCTGGGAAACCATCGTCCGCCGTCTACCTGCGCTGAAGGCAGCCCTTCACGCGATCCCTCCGTCCTCGAACTGACCAATGCCCGAAACCTGTTGAATGCCCGGAGAGGCGGTTTCAGGGAAAGTCTCGTCCAAGTCCGCTATGATGCCCGTTGCGAGCGAAGTAGGGCAGGTCCAAAGCGCAGCGTGACCTGCCGGATGCGTGGGAGCGGCACACGCCCGTGCGGCGGATTGCGCTTCGCTTCGAATCCGCCCTACAAAATTACCCGGGCTACGCGCTGGGATCGCCTATGCCGCCGCCAGACTGGCTTTCATGGGAGTTCTGGGCCAAGGACAGCCAGAGCCTTTACCAACTCTTTCTAATCTGCGTCGGCCTCATCGGTATGGGGCTTCTTGCGTGGCGGACGGTGGCGGTCAATCGCGCTGCGAATGCAGCCCTGGAGCAGGCGAAAACAGCCGCCGGGCGGCATGAACATCAAACGATTGCGGATCGAGAACGGCGGATCACCGAAAGCTTCGCCAAGGCCGGCGAGCAACTCGGCAGCGACAAGATCGAAACCCGTCTGGTCGGCATCTATACGCTTGAGCGCATCGCCCGGGAGAGCGAGCGCGAATACTGGCCGATCATGGAGACGCTGACGGCATTCGTGCGCGAGCGCGCGCCGTGGCCGCCGCGACAGGCTCCCGCCAATCCGTTCGTCGAACTCCAGAGCAGCGGCGCGGACGACACGATCGGCAAACGCACAGCCGACGAGTTGGAGAACGCGGCTGAACCAGCGCGCATCCGGGTCCGGCCGGCCACGGACGTTCAGGCTGTCCTCACCGTCCTGGGGCGCCGCGACGAGCAGGCGCGCAAGCAGGACAAAGGACGCCTCGACCTCCGCGGGACGGATTTGCGCGGCGCCACCTCTTTTTTTAAGGAAGTGCACTTGGAAAATGCCGACCTCACCGGAGCACACCTGGAAGACGCCGAACTATACGGAGCGCACCTGGAATACGCCGACCTCACAAAAGCAAACCTGGACAGAGCCAAACTTGCGGGAGCGCACCTGAAATGCGCCGACCTCACAGAAGCGCACCTTAGAGGCGCCATCCTCACGGGGGGCGCGCATCTGGAAGGCGCCAACCTCTGGCGATCGCGCCTGGAAGGCGCTTTGCTTTGGCATGCACGCCTGCATGACGCCAAGCTCCTGGACGCGCACCTGGAAGGTGTTGACTTCCGCGAGGCCGTCGGGCTTACGCAAGAGCAGCTGGCCCAAGCTTTCGGAGACGCAAAGACGAGAGTGGCCGATGAAGTGCGGCCGACCCACTGGCCGGCGGCGACGCCGAGGTAGCCCGCGGAAGGTAAATTTCGGCGCTCACGGTAGCCGCCTATCCACCGGGTGAGGCCAGCCAGAGGGGGAAATTAGAAATGAGAAGCAGCGGGAATGATGGATTTAATGAGTATCTTATCCGCGAACGATTCGACAGTGTGCACAGATTATGCAAATGGGGATATATTTTTCTTGGTGTAATGTTTATTGCTATCCCGATAATGATTGGCCTCTATATTCCCGATAGAGATCTTGGAGAGATTATCGGAACTGTGTTACTTTTCTTAATATTCGGTGCTGCCTTTGCATTTCATAAATATATAGGCGCATCCGAACAGGCAGCGACCCTTGAAGTCGCACAACTGCTTCGTGATTCCGGTTACAAGGGCGATGTTCTGGAAGAAGCGGAACGATACCGAGTTAGGCTCCGGACTCATAACCGGTAGCTGACGATTGCGGCGAGGTGGACGGCGGCGAGGTCGTTTTGGGCGAGGCGGTCGTAGCGGGTGGCGATGCGGCGGAAGTCCTTCAGGCGGCCGAACATCCGCTCGATGGCGTTGCGTCCACGGTAGAGGTAGGGCGAGAGGCAGTTTTTCCAGCGCCGGTGCGAGCGGGGCGGGATGTTGGGAGCGCTGCCGCGGCTCTCGATCAGGCCGCGGACCCGATCGGTGTCGTAGCCCCGGTCCGCGTGCACGACGACCCCCGGTGGCACGTGCTCGAGCAGCCCCTCCGCCGCCCGGCAGTCGGCGGCCTCGCCGCCGGTCAGGAGGAAGGCGAGCGGCCGGCCGAGGCCGTCGGCGAGCGCGTGGATCTTCGTCGTCCGGCCGCCGCGGGAGCGGCCGATGGCTTGGCTGTGCTCCCCCCTTTTCCGCCGGCGGCACAGCGGTGCGCCTTCACCGCCGAGCTGTCGAGCAGGACCTTCGAAGGCGGTCCGTCGGCTGCCGCCAGCGCCTGGAATACGTCGGTCCAGACCCCCTTCGCCGCCCAGCGGACGAAGCGGTCGTACAACGTCTTGCGCGGACCGTACGACGCCGGCGCGTCCACCCAGCGCCCGCCCGACTTCAGCACGTGGACGATGCCGCTGATCACCCGGTGATCGTCCACCCGCGGCACCCCGCGCGGCTTGTCGGGCAACAGCGGCGCCAGCCGCGCCCACTGCCCGTCGCTCAGCCAGAACTCCTCCGCCATCGCCTCGCTCCCACCGTTCGGGAACTTGAATCAGATTCGCTCAGCCTCGGGAATTCTGTTTATGGGTCCGGAGCCTAGGCCCCGGACTAAGCAAGCGTAGCCCGGATGCAGCGCAGCGGAATCCGGGTTTGCCTGCCGCGGAGGTTCCCGCATTCCGCTTCGCTCCATGCAGGCTACAGGTCGCGATGCGAGGCATCAGGATGTCGAGAGCATGCAAGATTGGACCGAATAGTCGGTATCGGTCGCACAGCCGACGCTGGCGTAGCGCGGCGCCCATGTCCGCTCCTGCCGTTTGCGTCGCTTCGACCAGCGCGCCGACATCCGACGCGGTGGGCGCGCCGCCGTCCGGCGACGCGGTGCCGCTTGCGATCCGGGCGCCCTGCCACGATGTCTCACTTCACGGGGTGAATCGGAGGCGAGGATGCCGGCGACCCGGGAGCTTTACGAGGAGGACTTCGTTCGCTGGGCCGAGGCGCAGGCGACCGCCCTTCGGCGTGCGGCCGCGGCCGGATCGAACCTGCCGCTCGACTGGCTCAACCTGGCCGAGGAGGTGGAGAGCCTGGGGCTCTCGCAACGGCGCGAACTGCGCAGCCGGCTTTCCACCCTCATCGAGCACCTGCTGAAGCTCCAGTACTCGAACGCGCCCGATCCGCGCGCCGGCTGGATCGAGACCGTCGGCCGCGAGCGGCGCGAGATCGAGCTGCTGCTGGAAGACAGCCCCAGCCTCAGACGGGAGCTGGGATCGCTCGTTGCGCTCGAGTGGAGCCGGACGGCGCCGTTCGTCTGCGACCTGCTGGTCGAGCGCCGCGAGATGGACGCCTGCGACAGCCCCGATTCCCACGCGCCCGGCTACGCCGAGGATCAGCTTCTCGGATCCTGGCTGCCGGACCCGCCGCGCTAGCTTTCCACGGCATCGCCACCACGAGGGCATTCGCATTCCCGCACACGCCCCCGCACCCCCGCGGTTCGGCGGGGTGACGGGGGTGGGCGGGGTGGCGCATCGTCCTCGCGTACCGGCGCCGACGGGCCGCGGCGGGGTTCCGGGCTGCCGACGGAAATGACGACAAATGACGACAAATGACGACAAATGACGACAAATGACGACAAATGACGACATCGGGCGCCGCGGATGACGACATCTGTCGTCATTGTGACCTCAGGCGGATCAGGGGGTTAGGGGCGGAATGACGACAGATGACGACAAATGACGACAGTTTCGCCGTCGGGCCGGCCCACCCCCGCCCTCCCCTGCCGAAGTGCGCAGGCGGCCGGGTTCGGCGGGTTGCGCCGCCCTGCGATTCGCTTCCAATCCGCCACCCGCCGATCGGCGGATTGCCGAAAAAGCCGCCCCTGACCGCAACGGGTCATCGTCCCCCCCTCTGATCGTGTACGATGCAGGGGGATGGCGTGCCCGGTGGCGCGTCGCCCCGAACCTGCGTGCGATGCCGGCGCAAGACGGGCATGATCGGCCGTCACGATCGGGGATCGCGGAACGAACCAGATTTTTCGAGGAGGCTGTGATGGTGCAGAAGGCAGCACAGGGCCACGTCTCTCCCGAGACCGTTGCCACAGGGATCGCGGACAGCCATGCCGCGGCCGTCGAGTTCCCGAGCATGTCGATGGCCGAGGATGCGCCGGTGGGACGGATCGCCCAGCGGATGGTGGACGGGCAGTTCGACAAGCCCTTCCTGGTCAGCGAGATCGAGCGCTTCACCGGCGTGAAGGCGGCGATTCCCGAAAAGCCGGGGACGATGCTGATCGTCATTCCGCAGCACGGGTATTGGGCGGCCGAGCTGACGCTGCCCGACCAGGTGTTCCGCGCCGCCGGCTACGAGGTGGAGTACGCCACCCCGCGCGGGCAACGGCCGTTCGCGTTCGGCGTCAGCCTGGACACGACGTTCCGGGATCAGGCGTGGAACGCCCCGCAGGTCAGCCCGGGCGAAGCGGCGCTGGGTGCGCGCTACAATGACCCCGCGACGACCGAGGGACAGCGCCTGAACGCGCCCCGCAACCTGCACGAATGGCTGCCGCCGACGCCGCGGCCGCAGCACGGGGAGGCCTCGCGGGAGGCGTACCGGCGCGCCCTGTCGGACGGCCTGGGCGACGCCACCCGGTATGCCGGCATGGTCATCGTCGGCGGCGCCGGCGCGTATATGGACCTGGGCGGCAACACCTCGGTGCGCCCCCTGATCCAGGTGTTCGCGGCCCTGGGGCGCCCGGTGGCGGCGATCTGCTACGGCGTCCAGGTGCTCATCCAGGCCGTCGACCCGGCAACGAAGGTGCCGCTCGTCTGGGGCCGCCTCGCGACCGGTCATTCCGAGCAGGACGACTACACCGACGGGACGACGGATGTCCCCGTCGAGGGCGGCTACGGCCCCAACTACGGCTCGGCGCCCATCACCCTCGAACAGATGATCAAGCAGTACACCGGGCCCCGGGGAGGCTTCATCTCCCGGAACGGAAGCCCGTACATGGCGGTGGCGGACGGTCCCTTCATCACCGCCCGCACGACGCCGGACGGCTACCCGGCAGCCCTGCTGGCGCTGGCGCAGCTGCACGGGGCGGACCAGCTGCCCGCGACGTACGTGATCGACGGGGATGGCCGCGGTCACCAGCCGAGCGGTACGGAGGTTCGCCGCGCCGGTGGTTGATGCGCCGGTGGACGACGCGCCGGGCCCGGATGTGAGGCCGGGCCGGGGCATGATGGGAAACGCAATGCCGATATCGTTTGTCACCCCCGACGGGTTCAGGCCCGACGGGGAGCCCTGGACGCCGGTGGGGTCCGTCGCGGCGGTCGAGGTCGGGTCCGGAGAGGTCCTGCTGACGCTGCAGGACGCTCCGCTCGCGATCCGGCTGTCCGTCGTCTCCGCCAGCTGCCTGCGGGTCCGCTTCGATCCCCGGCCGGACGCGGTCCTGAACCGCGAATCGCACGCGGTCGTCGATCCGCAGCCGGCGCTGGCCGACATGCGGGTCGTCGACCGGTCGGCCGACCGGCTGCTCGTCGATGCGGGGGTCATGCGCTTCGAAGTGGATCTCCGATCGTACGCGCTGCGCGTCTTCCGGGGCGAACAACTGATCTGCGCCGATGACCCCCGCCGCGGCCTCGTCTACCGCCCCGGGCAGCACGGCATCGCCAGCATCAAGACCCAGCCGGCCCATGCGGTCTACTGCGGCTTCGGCGAGAAGGCCGGCGACCGGCTGCTGAAGACCGGCCGCATGACCAACTTCAACTTCGACAACTTCATCTATGCCCGGGCGCCGATCCCCGACGGCGAGGAGGGCGGGCCGCTGAACGTGGCGGAGCCGCTGTACGCGTCGATCCCGCTGCTGATCGAGATCAACCGCACACCCGACGGCGCCTACGCTGGCCCGCCCTATTGCTACGGCCTGTTCCTGGACAACGTCTCACAGTCGTACTTCCAGATCGCCGACGGCGCGGCGCCGGAAGGCCCGAAGCGCTACAGCTTCGGGGCGCTCTACGGCCCGCTCGACTACTACGTGTTCGTGGGCGACCGGGTCGCCGACATCGTCGAGCAGTTCACCCGCCTGACCGGGCGAAGTGCGATGCCGCCGCGCTACGTGTTCGGCTTCCACCAGGGCTGCTACGGCTACTACGACCGGCAGCGCCTGGAGAGTGTCGCGCGGGCCTATCGGGAGGCGCGGATCCCGATCGACGGCCTGCACATCGACATCGACTTCCAGAACAACTATCGCATCTTCACCCACAGCGAGACGAAGTTCCCGGACGCCGCCGGCATGCTGGCGAACCTGCGGGCGCAGGGGTTCAAGTGCTCGACCATCGTCACGCCGCTGGTGACCGACAACCCGCTGGACGAACGCGGCGAGGTGACGCCGTTCGCGGAACGCCGGGAGCTCCTGGCCTCCGACGGCCTGCTGCACGACGTGCGTGCTGGTGGCGGGCCGGATGGCGGGACGGATGGCGGCGCGAATGGTGACGGGGGCGGCGGGCTGTTCTCGGCGAGCGTGTCCTATGGCGCCGACCGCGGGTTCAACCCCTATCGCTACCCGCCGCTGGTCCCGAACCGGGACGGCGTGACGCCGCTCGGCGGCCGGATGAACTATCCCGACCTCGGCCGGCCGGAGGTGCAGGCGGCCTGGGCCCGGCAGTACGCGCACCTGATCGGCGAGCTGGGCATCGACATGATCTGGCAGGACATGATGTGCCCGGCCGCAGCCGTGTGGGCGGATACGCCCGACGGCACCCTGCCGCTGGACCTGATGACGCACGACGGGCACGCCTATGTGCCGCACGCGGCCTGCCACAATGCCTACGCCCAGTTCCTGCTCCGGGCGACGCACGCGGCGCTGCGCGCCCAGCGGCCGGAGGCGCGGCCCTTCATCCTCGCCCGCGGCGGCTATGCGGGGCTGCAGCGCTACGCGGCGCTGTGGACCGGGGACAATGCCTCGAGCTGGGACTTCCTGCGCATCACCATTCCGCAGGTCCTGGCGCTGGGGCTGTCCGGCGTGCCCATATCCGGTTCGGACGTGGGCGGCTTCGCGACCGGCCCCGTCCCCGACGGCACTCTGACGGCGTCGGAGGTCCGCGACGGCAGGGTCAGGGGCGGCGTCACCGATCCGGAACTGTTCGTGCGCTGGATGCAGGCGGGCGCCTTCCTGCCGTGGTTCCGCAACCACTACATCGGCTACGACAAGGAATATCAGGAACCCTACGCCTACGGCGAGGCAGTGGCGGCCATCTGCCGTGCGACGGTCGAGCGGCGATACCGGATGCTGCAGGTCTTCTACGACGCCATGTATGAGTCGACGCAGACCGGCATGCCGATCGTGCGTGCACTGTTCCTGAACGATCCGGACGACCCGGCGGTCTACGAGCACCTGGATGACCAGTTCTTCATCGGCGCGGATATCCTGGTGGCGCCGGTCCTGGCGCCGGCCGGCGACGGCGGACTGGCGGAGCGGGACATCTACCTGCCGGCCGGCAGCGACTGGTTCGTGTTCGACGACGCCGCCGCCGGGGTTGCGGCCCTTCCGGGCGGGCAGGTTCTGTCCGGCATCGAAGTCGCACTCGATGAGGTGCCGGTGGTGGTGCGCGCCGGTGCGATCGTGCCGCTGCGCTCCCGCTGCGAGCAGTACGTGGGAGAGCTGGACCACAACCCACTGGAAATCTGCGTTTATCCCGGGCCGGGCAGGGACTATCTGCTGTACCAGGACGACGGTACCAGCACGCGGGCCGAGTGCGAACGCGTCTTTCGCACCACGCGGATCAGCCATGCCGCCGTGGCCGGCGGCACCCGCATCCGCCTGCAGCGCCTCCACGACGGCTACGCACCCCCCGAGCCCTTCTATTTCATTCGCCTGCAGGCCGCGACGCCGCCCGCCGCCGTGCACGTCGGCGGTGTGGAGCTGCAGGCAGTCGCGTCCGCCGATGCGCTCGAGGGGGCGCTGGATGATGCCTACGCGTGGAACGGGCGGCTGGCAGCGACGATCATCAAGGTGTTCGACCGGGCTGCGGACGTCACGGTTCTCGTGACGGCTGCGGCGTAGTCACGGGTGGCGGGGCCGGGAGCAGGATTGGAGGTCAGGTCGATGAGGCAGCGGCAGCGCGCGGGCAAGCCCGCGGAAATCACCTTCACCTGCGACTACCACGAACTCCTCGTCGGCGACCTGCGCCCGGGCGGCCCGCTGCTGCTGCGCTACGATCCGCACCGCATCGTTCCCCCGGGCGAACCCTACCGGTTTGGCGAACCGGGACGGCGGGTGACGGCGCAGGTGCAGTTTCACGATGGTGCGCCGCCGCTCGACGTCGTGCTGCGCTCGCCGGCCGGCACCATTCCCTGCCCGGACGTGGATCCCACCGGCCAGGGATCGATGTTGTCGGGAGCGCTGACAGTGCCTGCCGACGCCGACCTGCTGATCGTCTGGTTCCGCTACGACCGCGCCGACGGTACGGCGGTGTACGACAGCGACCATGGTGCCAACTTCCGCTTCGGGTTCCCGTCTCGCGAGATCGATGTCGTCGAAGCCACCGTCGCCGCTCGACCGGACAGCATGGGCGACCGCTTCGCCCTCGTGGTCCGGACGGCTCCGCACGTCGAGGATGTCGCGGCCCGGATGTTTCTCCTGGCCGATCCGGCGTGCACCAAACACGAGGTGCGGCTGCAACGCCTGGGTGCAGATGCGGCACGGCCGGATGCCGTGCTGTGGAGCGCCGCCACGGACGTTCCGCATCGCTCGATCGTCCGCTTCAAGATTTGCTACTGGATCGGCGGCCGGCGCCTGATCGACGACGACGACGGTGCCTGGTACCTGGCTCCCGAGCCTCCGGTCGACCGGGTCCCGCCGCCATCCGCGGCGCTGCTGGAGGCAGCCGCCGCGTGGACTTGAGCAACGCGTGAGGCTGCCGGCGGAACCTGTGCCTAGAGCAATATCCGATCAAGCGGAATCGCTTGATCGGATTTACTTGCTCTAAAATCAAACAGATAGAGCACGACCGTTTGATCAGATCGGTTCGATCTGATCAAACCGCGCTCTATGCCAGGTCGAACAACAGCACCTCGGCGTCGGCTTCGGCCGTGATCGTGACCAGGCGCTCGCCGGTGATCGCCGCCCCGTCACCGGCGGCGAGCCACGTGTCGCCCACCCTGACCCGGCCGTGAGCCACCTGCAGCCAGGCCCGGCGGCCGGCGGCGAGCGGATGCGTCAGCGTCGCCCCGGCGGTCAACCGGGCGGCGTAGACGTCGGCGTCCCGGGCCAGCGACAGCGAGCCGGACCGGCCGTCGCGGGAGGCGACCAGACGCAGCCGGTCGCGAATCTCGTCGCCGTCGAAGGCACGCTGGTCATACCCGGGTGCAAGCCCGGCCCGCTCCGGCTGGATCCAGATCTGCAGGAAGTGCACCGGGGCGGCGGCGGACGCGTTGAACTCGCTGTGGCGGATGCCGCTGCCGGCGGTCATCCGCTGCAGTTCGCCCGGGCGCAGAACGGCGCCGCTGCCGAGGCTGTCGCGGTGTGCCAGCGCTCCGTCCAGCACCCAGGTCAGAATCTCCATGTCCCGATGGCCGTGGGCGGGGAAGCCGGCACCGGGCGCGACCCGATCCTCGTTGATCACCCGCAGCGGACCGAAACCCGAGTGCGCCGGATCCCAGTATTCACCGAAGGCGAAGCTGTGGCGGCTGTCCAGCCAGTCCAGACGCGTCGCGCCGCGCTCGGCGGCATGTCTCACCTCGATCATCGTCCACCTCCGAAGAGCTATTGCGGACGCTGGTGGCGTCCGCTCTGATGCCGAGGTGGGGGACGCAGGGACGCGGGATAACCGCCTCTCCGGGAACGCCGGCGTTGCCTCAGCGCGCCCGGAGAGGGCGTGGCCTCACTTGGCGCGGGTGGCGTCGTAGACCTGCAGGTAGTGCTCGCCCGACTGTGCCCAGGAATTGTCGGCGGCCATGGCGTTGGTGATCAGCCGGCGGAACTCCTTGGGAAAGTCGAACCACAGGCCGATGCATCGGCTCAAGGCCGATTCGATGCCGCGGAAATCGGCGTCCTGGAAGACGTAGCCGTTGCGCGCTTCCAGCGGTTTGTCCGAGTGGTCGCGGTCGAACACCGTATCGACCAGGCCGCCGACCTGGCGAACCACCGGGATCGAGCCGTAGCGCATGGCGATCATCTGCGCCAGGCCGCACGGTTCGAACAGGCTGGGGACGACGACGATGTCGGCGCCGGCATAGATCAGGTGCGCGAGCTGTTCGTTGAAGCCGATCTCCATGTGGCAGTCGGCGTTGTTGTTCAGGTAGTGCTTCAGGTGCCAGAAGTGGTTGTTGATGCCGCGGTCGCCGCCGGCGCCCAGCAGGACGAACTGCGCTCCGCGTTCCAGCGCATAGAACATGGCGTGCTGGATCAGGTGCACGCCCTTCTGCGCATCCAGCCGGCCGACGTAGGCGACGATCGGCTTGTACTCCTTGCGCAGCCACAGCCGGTCGCGCAGCGCGTCCTTGTTGCCGTACTTCGCTTCGACGTTCCAGACATTGAAGTGGGACGGAATGAAGCGGTCGATCTCCGGGTTCCAGACGTCGTAGTCGACGCCGTTCAGGATGCCGCCGAACTTGTAGTGGTGGATGGCGAGCGTCTGCCCGAGGCCGTATCCCTGGTCGGTGAAACGCGCTTCCCAGGAATGGTGCGGCGAGACGGTGGTCACGAAGTTGGAGTAGACGATTCCCCCCTTCATCAGGTTGATCGCCGTATGGTTGAAATTATCGAGCATCCGGTCGTAATGGAAGTAGTATTCCGGCCGGCACAGGCCGGTCGCCCAGAGCACCGCCTCGCCGGTGATGCCCTGATGCTTGAAGTTGTGGATGGTGTAGACGACCCGCTGCCGGTCCATCCCCAGCCGGGCATAGATTTCGTAGAGCAGCACCGGCACCAGGCCCGTCTGCCAGTCGTGGCAATGGACGATGTCCGGGCGCTTGTTGCCCTTCAGCATGAATTCCATCGCCGCCTTGCAGAAGAAGGCGAAGCGCAGGGGATCGTCGTGGAAGCCGTAGAACGACCCGCGATGGAAGAAGTTGTCGGAGCTGTGCGGCTCGATGAAGTAACACTTGCGGCCGTGCACGAAGCCGAACCACACCGAGCAGGAGACGCCGGAGCCGTACCAGGGAACCCACAGGTTCTCCCAGATCTTGTGGAGCCCCCAGATCTCGTCGTACCACATACAGTCGTACTTCGGCAGGATGATTTCCACCTGGTTGCCACGGGTCTCGAGTTCCCCGCTGAGCCCGAAAACCACGTCTGCAAGTCCGCCCACCTTGGCGACTGGGGCGAGTTCCGCCGATACCATCACGATGTACATGGCAGACCGTCTTTTGGCGTTGCGGCGATGATGATCATGAACCCATTTCCGCCTGTCTTTATCGAAGCTGATGCCACAGGGATAGGGGAAAACGGGGATCGGCGGGGGCTTCCCCCGCCGGCCGTGTCGGCACGGCAACCAACAGTATGATTGTGCACTGCGTCAGAAGTCCACCCCGAAAGAGGATGCCCGGCCGCGGCGCCATGCGATTTGCGATCCGCAGCTTCGCCGCCGTGCCCGGTTATGGGCACGGCGGGAAGCAGCGGGTCCTGTTGCCGCGGGTTATTAGGATGCCTTGCCCTTGGCGGTGGTTGCCGGCACCACCTCCGTGGGCGTCACGCTCCAGATGTCGTGGGCGTATTCGGCGATCGTCCGGTCGGAGCTGAACTTGCCCGAGCGGGCGATGTTGTAGATCGCCTTCTCGCTCCACTTCTCCTGGTCGCGATAGAGCTGCTCGACCTGCCCCTGCATGTTGATGAAGCTGCGCAGGTCGGCCAGGTTCATGTAGTAGTCGCCGTGCTCCAGCAGGTTGGCGACGATCGGCCGGAAGACTCCCGGTTCCGTGAGGCTGAAGAAGTCGTTGCGGATCAGGTCCACCGCGCGGCGTACTTCCTCGTCGCTGTCATAGTACTGGTGCGGATTGTAACTCCCGCGCATGCCTTCCACCTGCTCGGTGGTGAGGCCGAAGATGAAGATGTTGTCGTCGCCGATCTCTTCCTTCATCTCCACGTTTGCACCGTCCAGCGTGCCGATGGTGAGGGCACCGTTCATCTGGAACTTCATGTTGCCGGTGCCGGATGCTTCCATCCCCGCGGTCGAGATCTGGATCGAGAGGTCGGTGGCGGGCATGATCTTCTCCGCCAGCGAGACGCGATAGTCGGGCAGGAAGATCACCCGGATCTTGCCGTTGATGTCCGGGTCGTAGTTGACCACGCCGCCGATCTGATGGATCAGCTTGATGATCAGCTTCGCCATGTAGTAGCCGGGCGCCGCCTTGCCGCCGAAGATGAAGGTGACCGGCACCATGTCGAGCGCCGGGTTCCGCTTCAGCCGATCGTACAGGGTGATGATGTACAGGCACTGCAGCAGCTGCCGCTTGTACTCGTGGATTCGCTTCACCTGCGACTGGAACATCGAGCTCGGGTCGACGGTGATGCCGAGCTCACGGTTGATGTATTCCGCCAGCGCCACCTTGTTGGCGTGCTTGATCTCGCGGATGCGCTTGCGGAAGGCGGCGTCGCCGACGAATTTCTCCAGGCCCTTCAACTGGTCCAGGTCGGTGATCCAGCCGTCGCCGATCTTCTCCCGGATCGCGCTCGACAGACGCGGGTTCGCCTTCAGCAGCCAGCGACGGGGCGTGACGCCGTTGGTCTTGTTGTTGAACCGCTCCGGGTAGAAGTCGGCGAAGTCCTTCATCAGGCCTTCCTTCAGCAGCCGCGAGTGCAGCTCGGCGACGCCGTTGGTGGACTTGCTGCCGACCACCGCCAGGTTCGCCATCCGGACCGCCTTCTCCGGATCCTCCTGCACCAGGCTCATCCGCCGCAGGCGGTCGAAATCGCCTGGATAGCGGGTTGCCACCTTGCGCATGAAGCGGCTGTTGATCTCGTAGATGATCTGCAGATGCCGCGGCAGCAGGCGCTCGAACATGCTCACCGGCCAGCGCTCGAGGGCTTCCGGCAGCAGGGTGTGGTTGGTGTAGCCGGTGGAATTGACGGTGATTTCCCACGCCTTGTCCCAATCCACGTCCTCCTTGTCCATGAGGATGCGCATCAGCTCGGGCACCACCATCGCCGGATGGGTGTCGTTCATCTGAATGAACACCTTGTCCGGGAAGGTCATGAAGTCCTTGTTCTCGATCTTGAAGCGGCGGACGATGTCCTGCACCGAGCAGGAGACGAAGAAGTACTGCTGGCGCAGCCGCAGCTCACGGCCGGCGTAGACCGCGTCGCTGGGGTAGAGCACCTTGGTCAGGTTCTCCGCCATCAGCTTGTCTTCCACCGCCTCGACGTAGGAGCCGCGGCTGAAGTCGCCGAAGTGGAACTCGTCGGTGGCGCGCGCCGCCCACAGCCGCAAGTTATTGACGTTGAAGATGCCGTATCCGACGATCGGTGTGTCGTAGGCGACACCGATGATCGGGCGCGAGCCGACCCAGTCCCAGTGGGTGACGCCGTTGACCCGGCGCGGCTCGGCGCGACCCTCGAAGTTGACGATGAACGACAGCTCCGGGTGCACGACCTCCCACGGGTTGCCGAAGCGCAGCCAGTTGTCCGGCTCCTCGACCTGATAGCCGTTGTCGATGTGCTGCTTGAAGATACCGTAGTCGTAGCGGATGCCGTAGCCGATCGCCGGCAGCTTCAGGGTCGCCATCGAATCCAGGAAGCAGGCGGCGAGCCGGCCCAGGCCGCCGTTGCCCAGCGCCGCATCGCTTTCGACGTCGCGCAGCACGTCCCAGTCCAGGCCCAGCTGCCTCATCGCCTCGCGGCAGGTGTCTTCCATCAACAGGTTGATGACGTTGTTGCCCATCGCCCGGCCGATGAGGAACTCCAGCGACAGGTAGCAGATCCGCTTGACGTTCTGCTTGTGATAGCCCTGCTGCGTCTGGATCCAGCGCCCGACGAGGCGGTCGCGCACGGCCAGCGCGAGAGCCTGATAGCGGTCCTGATTGGTGGCGGTGTACTGGTCCTTCGCCAGCGTGCACCCGAGGTGATAGAAGAAGCTGCGGACGAGGCTTTCCGCGTCCATGCCGCTCTGTTCGTTGACGATGGTGAGCTCAAGCTCCCTCGCCTTGCTCGGCGGCGCACTGCCCTCGAGTTTCATGTTGCTGGTCTCCCCGTTGGACGTCTGGTTACTGACAGCTGCCAGCGTCGGCGTCTCTCCGGCCGTTGCCGCGGCAGCGTATCCCGTCGGGGAAGCGGTATACCGCGCCCCTGGCGGCAGGTCTACGGAACAACCACGCGACGGCGCCCAATCGGGCGGCGCTGGCCCGGCGGGGACAGCGGGAACGCCCCTAAAACAGGCAGGAGCCGAGCGGCGGCGCCCCGTGCCCGTCCGTGCGCTGCTTCGCCTTCACCTCCCGACGGCGGGATGGGCGCGACCATCCTCCGCCGGGGGTGTCTGCGGCGGCCGGGCCGCGACGGCCCCGGCGTCGGTGAACAGCCCCCGGCTTGGACGGCCTCGCCTTCAGCTCCCGGTGTGAGTGACATGCTGATTCGTGATTTGGCTCAAGCCGCCTTCCGGTCGAGAAAATCATCAGCAATAACAACCATGACGATATGATGAATACTCATTCGCGTCCTTTGTGGCAGGCGAATGTTGTCTGATCTGCGTCGCTGCTCTGCACAGCCTCTGCTTGCGCTCGTTTCTTGTACATCGCCCGGGATTTTCCGCTAACCTGCTGCATCGGTGGTTGCCCGAGGCTGCCGGCCAACGACAAGAGTTCGACACGCGTCGATGAACGACCGGCTGCTGATCATCTGCCTGTGCGGTGCCGAGGTACTGACGATGGCGGGCGTGTTCGCCTTCCCGGCGCTGCTGCCCACCTTCGTCGCCGAGTGGGGGCTGAGCAAGACGGAAGCCGGCTGGATCGCCGGCCTCTACTTCGCCGCCTACGCGATCACCGCGCCGCCCGTCCTGGCGCTGACCGACCGGATCGACGCCCGCTGGGTTCACCTGGGCGGCGTGCTGCTGGCGGCGACGGCGGCGGCGGGCTTCGCGCTCTTCGCCGACGGATTCTGGACCGCGCTCGTGTTCCGCTGCCTCGCCGGCGCGTCGCTGGCGGCAACCTACCTGCCGGGCCTGCGGGTGCTGATGGACCGCTACAAGGGCCGAAGGCCGTCCCGGGTGCTGTCGTTCTACACGTCGAGCTTCAGCCTGGGGACGGCGCTGTCCTTCGTGCTGGTGGGCGAGATCGCGGCACTCGCCGGCTGGCGGGCCGCATTCGCCGCCACCGCCGCAGCCGCACTGCTGGCTGCGGCCGTGCCGCTGCTGGTCGGTGCGATGACGCCGGATCCGCCGCCCGCCGGCCCGCGGCGCCTGCTCGACTTCCGGCCGGTGCTGGCGAACCGGGCGGCGCTGTCGTACGTGCTGGCCTACGGCGCCCACTGCTGGGAGCTGTTCGCCATGCGCTCGTGGCTGGTGGCGTTCCTCGCCTACAGCCTGAGCCTGCAGGCGGATGCCGCCATCGGCCGCGAAGGCGGCTGGCTGTCGCCGACGTCGGTCGCGAGCCTGTCGGGGCTCGTGACCATGATCGCCAGCATCAGCGGCAACGAGCTGTGCGTCCGCTTCGGCCGGCGGCGAGTGATCGCGGCGGTGATGCTGGTATCCGCGCTCGCCGCAGCGGCGGTCGGCTTCGCTGCCCCGCTGGCCTACGCCGTCGTCGTCGTGCTGATACTGGTCTACTCGGTGCTGGTGCACCTGGACTCCGCATCGCTGACGGCAGGTGCCGTCGAATCCGCCGCCCCCGGCCAGCGCGGGGCGACGCTCGCCGTCCACGGCTTCTTCGGCTTCGCCTGCGCCGGGCTGGGGCCGCTGGTGTTCGGCGTGGTGCTGGACGCGGCCGGGGGAGGGGCGACGACGCTGTCGTGGGGCCTCGGCTTCGCCTCGCTGGCGGTGGTGGGGCTGCTGGGCCCGCTGGCGCTGCGGATGGGCCGGCAGCGGCGGGACGGGCGCGGCGAGCCGCCCGCCTGATCGTGTTTCAGCGCCGCGCCCGGGGGTGCGCCGCCCGGTGCACCGCCTCCAGGCGCGTCGCGTCCACCTCCGTATAGCGCTGCGTCGTCGACAGCGAGGCATGGCCCAGCAGTTCCTGGATGGTGCGCAGGTCGCCGCCGCCGGCCAGCAGGTGGGTGGCGAACGAATGCCGCAGCGCATGCGGCGTCGCCGTCTCCGGCAGCCCCAGCAGGGCGCGCAGCCGGCGCACCTGGCGCTGCGCCACCGCCGGATCGAGCCGGCCGCCGCGCGCGCCCACGAACAGCGGGCCGTCCGGCCCCGGCTGCCAGGGGCACGCGGCGAGGTAGGCGGCCACCGCCTCGGCGACCACCGGCAGCACCGGCACCATCCGCTGCTTGTTGCCCTTGCCGGTGACCCGCAGCATGGCGCCGCCTGCCACGCTGCCTGCCACGCTGCCGGGGGCATCGCGCCGATTCAGCGCCAGCGCCTCGCCGATGCGCAGGCCGCAGCCGTAGAGCAGCATCAGCAGCGCGGCATCCCGGGCGCCGATCCACGGCTCGTCCGACAGGTCGGGGACGGCGGCGACCGCATCCAGCGCGTCCGTCTCGGTCAGCGGCTTGGGCAGGGCGCGCGGCAGCCGCGGCGTGCGGACGGCGAGTACGGCCGGCACGTGCGCGAGGCCGCGGCGGTCGAGAAAGCGGATGAAGCTGCGCACCGTCGAGAGGGCGCGCGCCGTAGACGTGCGCTGGTAATCCTGCCCGTTGCGCCAGGCGAGCCAGGCGCGCAGGTCGGCCGGTGTGAGAACCGCGAGCGTCGGCAGGTCGGGCGGCGCGCCCAGGTGGACGGAGATGAACTCGAAGAAGGCCGCCAGATCCCGGCCATAGGCCTCGACGGTATTGGCCGACAGGCGCCGCTCGCGCTCGAGCCACACGAGCCAAGCCTTCACCGCCGCGGCCACGTCGCCCGCGACCGGCAACAACTCCACCCAGGCGCCACCGGCGGCACCTCCGGTCGAAGCAGAGGCGGCAGGGTCGTTCAGGCGGGGATCGGCAGCAACCGAACCAGACACACTTCGACGATCTTGGCGAGGAAACGCAGCAGCTCGGTGCCCTGGCCCGGGTGGAAGGCACCGTCGCGCCGGCATCCGAAGGCGAGCAGGCCCATCGGCCCGTCGTCGCCGCTGCGAACGCGCGCGAACGCCGCCGAACGCACCAGGCCGGCACCGGCACCGAAGACAATGCCGTCGTCCACCATCTCGCGATACAGCGCCACGTCGCGTCCCACGCCCACGAACCGGTCCACGTCGCCCGGCTGCAGTCGGCCGATGCCGTCGATCATCAGCTGCAGGCTGGGGCCGGGCTCCAGGCTCAGGGTGGCCACGTCCACGTCCAGCAGAATCGGCAGGTCGTCGGTCACCGCACGCACCAGCATCGGGACGTCCGACGCGGCCACCAGCGTCAGCACGGCGGCGTGGGTGCGGGTCTGGATCGCGAGGTTGGCGCGGCTGGTCTCGATCACCTCGTTGGCACAGTCGCGCAAGCCCGCGATCTCGCCGCGCAGGCTCTCGACCATGTAGCGCTGCATGTCGACGACGCCGTCGCCGCTGAACCGGGACGGCGGCGTGATCGTCTGCACCAGGTCGCGCAGCAGCTCCGGGTGGCGGTCGAAGAACTCCGGATGCAGGCGCAGATAACCGGCGATCGCCTCGTCCCCGAGGTCGGTGTCGCACGACGGCTCGGCCAGCGTCAGCGCTGCGAGCGAGCGGCTCTCTTTCTCCTGGCTCATGTGTGATCCTATAGCAGATACGTGTGTCCGCAGCTAAGCGCTAAACTCGCTGTCGTGATGACCTCCCGCGGCGAACCGCCGGATCAATCCGGCTCCGGCACCTGCCAGGACGGGCAGCCCGCGTTCGGCGACGGCGCGCAGGTGGCCGTGCTGCTGCCGCTGCCACTGCAGAACACCTACGATTACCTCGTTTCCGGCGAGCTGGCGGTGGCGGCGGGCAGTTTCGTCCTCGCACCGCTGGGCGGGCGGACGATGATCGGCGTCGTCTGGGGGCCGGGTTCGGCCAGCCTGGAGCGGGCGCGGCTGAAGCCGCTGCGCGGCCGGCTCCCGGCACCGCCGCTGCCCGAAGTTTCACGTCGATTCGTCGACTGGGTGGCCGGGTACACGGTGCAGCCGGCCGGCGCGGTGCTTCGGATGGTGATGAGCAACACCGACGCGCTGCAGCCGCAGCGCGCTGCCCGCATCCTGCGTCGCGCCGAACCGCTGCCGCACCTCACCCTCTCGCCAACCCGCCGCCGCGTCCTCGAGCTGCTGGCGGACGGCACGCCCCGTGCCGCCGCCGAACTGGCGCGAGGGGCCGGATGCAGCGCCGGCGTGATCCGCGGGCTGCTGGATGCCGGCGCGCTGGTCGAGGACGAGGTGCGGCCGCCGACGCCGCCGTCTCCGGACTGGCGCCGTGCCGGCCTGGCGCTGGCACCGCCGCAGGTGGACGCGGCCGCGGCGCTGAGCCGCGCCGTGGGTGAGGGCTTCTCGGTCAGCCTGCTGGACGGCGTGCCGGGAGCGGGCAAGACGGAAGTCTACTTCGAGGCGGTGGCGGCGGCACTCGCCCGTGGGCTGCAGGTCCTGGTGCTGCTGCCGGAGATCGCGCTGTCGGCCCAGTGGCGGCGGCGCTTCGGTGCACGCTTCGGTGCTGCGCCGGCCGAGTGGCACTCGGACCTGGGCCAGGCGGAGCGGCGGCGGACGTGGCGGGCGGTGGCCGACGGCACGGCCGGCGTGGTGGTGGGCGCGCGCTCGGCGCTGTTCCTGCCCTATCCCCGCCTCGGCCTGATCATCGTCGACGAGGAGCACGACGGCTCGTTCAAACAGGAGGACGGCGTCGCCTACCACGCCCGGGACATGGCGGTGGTTCGCGCCCGGCTGGGCGAAATCGCCTGCGTGCTGGTCTCGGCGACCCCGTCGCTGGAGACCGTGGCGAACGTCCGCGCCGGCCGCTATCGCGAGGTACGCCTGCCGCGGCGCGCCGACGTGGCGCCGCGGCCGCAGGTGGACGTGATCGACCTGCGCCGCGACCGTCCGCCCCGCGGCGGCTTCGTGGCCCCCTCGCTGCGCCGTGCGCTCGCCGAAACGATGGAGGCGGGCGGGCAGGCGATGTTGTTCCTCAACCGCCGCGGCTACGCGCCGCTCACGCTCTGTCGCGCCTGCGGCCACCGGCTGCACTGCCCGTCGTGCACCGCTTGGCTGGTCGAGCATCGGCTGATCGGACGCCTGCAGTGCCACCACTGCGGCTTCGCGATGCCGCTGCCGGCAGCGTGCCCCGCCTGCGGCGACGGCGACGGGCTCGCCGCCTGCGGCCCGGGTGTCGAGCGGCTGGCGGAGGAAGTGGCGGGGCTGCTGCCCGGCGCGCGCACCGTTGTTGCCACTTCCGACACCCTGGGCGGGCCCGTCGCCGCCGCCGAGTTGGTGAGCCGCATCGAGCGCCGGGAAATCGACCTGATCATCGGGACCCAGATCGTCGCCAAGGGCTACCACTTCCCCGGCCTCACCCTGGTCGGCGCCGTCGATGCCGACCTGGGGCTGGCCGGCGGCGAGTTGCGGGCGGCCGAGCGAACGTTTCAGCTTCTATACCAGCTCGCCGGCCGCGCCGGCCGCGAGACCGCCGGCCGGGTGCTGCTGCAGACCTGCTGCCCGGAGCATCCGGTGATCGCGGCCCTCGCCGCCGGCGACCGCGACCGCTTCCTCGCCGCCGAGGACGCCGAGCGGCGTATGACCCTGATGCCGCCCTACGGCCGGCTCGCCGCACTCATCGTCTCCGGCCGCGACGAGGCGGTGGTGGAGCAGTCGGCCCGGTTGCTGGCGCTGGCGGCACCGTCGGCCGACGGGCTGCGCCTGCTGGGACCGGCGCCGCCGCCGCTGGCCCTGCTGCGCGGCCGCCACCGCCGCCGGCTGCTGCTGATCGCGCCGCGCGCATTTCCGCTGTCGGCCACGGTGCGCGACTGGCTCGCCGCCGCTCCGCAGCCGGCGTCGGTCCGCGTGCAGGTCGACATCGACCCGCAAAGCTTCCTGTAGCCGCCGTGCGCGGCGCACCCGGCCCGGCGATCGCCCGGGGTTATTCGCAATTGCAGCACAAAATCTGGGTCGCGACGGCGGCACTGCCCCATTCCGCAGCACCGTGCCTGACGCGGCGGCATCGGGATTGCCGGAGTTTGGTCGCGAGGCCGCCGAAACACCGATTTAAGATGCAGAAATTGCTGTTGTTTTAGTAAATGCTTTCGGACCCCCAGCCATGTTGCATGGCGAAATCGAGTGTGTTACAGAAGGTTCCCGCGCGGCCGGGACCTTACCGCACAGGGCCGTGTTCGGGATAATCTGGGGCCTCGCGTAGCAACTGGCCCGACAACCAACAATCTAGAGGGCGCTCTCCGGTGACATCCGCAACCCAAGGCTCCACCGGCCTCGCCGAGCGTTACGCCACTGCGCTGTATGACCTCGCCGAAACCGACAAGACCCTCGACGCGGTCGCCAAAGAGTTGCAGACCATCCAGGACCTGATCCAGGGTTCGGCCGACATGCAGCGGTTGATCCGCTCGCCGGTGCTCTCCCGCGGCGATCAGTCCCGGGCCATGGACGCGATCCTGGAACGGCTGCAGGCGAGTGCGTTGACGCGTCGGTTCGTAGGCCTCGTCGCACACAATCGGCGTCTGTTCGCGTTGCCGAGCATCATTTCCGCCTTCATCCAGCGTCTCGCCGACCAGCGTGGCGAGACGACGGCGGACGTGACATCGGCGAAACCGCTGTCGGCCGGGCAGCTGGCGGCGATCGCCGCGGCGCTGAAGGCGGCGATCGGCCGTGACGCGGTGCTGTCGGCCCGGGTGGACCCGGGCCTGCTCGGGGGCCTCGTCGTCAAGGTCGGCTCGCGCATGGTCGACAGCTCCCTCAGAACAAAACTGCTCCGGTTGAGCTTTGCGATTAAGGGGATCGGGTGATGGAAATTCGCGCCGCGGAAATCTCCGCCATTCTCAAGCAACAGATCGCGTCCTTCGGGACCGAGGCGGAAGTCGCCGAGGTCGGGACCGTTCTCTCCGTCGGTGACGGCATCGCCCGCGTCTATGGCCTCGACAAGGTTCAGGCCGGCGAAATGGTCGAGTTCCCGGACGGCACCAAGGGTATGGCGCTGAACCTGGAAGAGGACAACGTCGGCGTCGTGCTGTTCGGCGACGACCGCAACATCCGTGAAGGCGACACCGTCAAGCGGACGGGTGCGATCGTCGACGTGCCGGTCGGCAAGGGTCTGCTCGGCCGGGTGATCAACGCCGTGGGCGAGCCGATCGACGGCAAGGGTGCCATCGACGCCGCCGAGCGTCGGGTGGTCGACGTGAAGGCGCCCGGCATCATTCCGCGGCGCTCGGTGCACGAGCCGATGCAGACCGGCATCAAGGCGATCGACAGCCTGATCCCGGTCGGCCGCGGCCAGCGGGAGCTGATCATCGGCGACCGGCAGACCGGCAAGACGGCGATCATCCTCGACACCATCCTGAACCAGAAGCGGATCAACGACGCCGCCACCGACGAGCACGGCAAGCTCTACTGCGTCTACGTCGCCGTCGGTCAGAAGCGCTCCTCCGTCGCCCAGCTGATGAAGGTCCTGCAGGACAACGATGCGCTGGACTACACCTGCATCGTCGCCGCCACCGCCTCGGAAGCCGCCCCGCTGCAGTACCTGGCGCCCTACGTCGGCTGCGCCATCGGCGAGTACTTCCGCGACAACGGCATGCACGCGGTGATCTTCTTCGATGACCTCTCCAAGCAGGCGGTGGCCTACCGCCAGATGTCGCTGCTGCTGCGCCGTCCGCCGGGCCGCGAAGCCTATCCGGGCGACGTGTTCTACCTGCACTCACGCCTCCTGGAGCGCGCGGCGAAGCTGAACGCCGACAACGGCTCCGGCTCGCTCACCGCACTGCCGGTGATCGAAACCCAGGCGGGCGACGTCTCGGCCTACATCCCCACCAACGTCATCTCGATCACCGACGGCCAGATCTTCCTCGAGACCGAGCTGTTCTATAAGGGCATCCGCCCGGCGGTGAACGTCGGCCTGTCGGTCAGCCGGGTGGGTTCGGCGGCGCAGATCAAGGCGATGAAGAAGGTTGCCGGCACCATCAAGCTGGAACTGGCGCAGTACCGCGAGATGGCGGCGTTCGCCCAGTTCGCCTCCGACCTGGACGCGTCCACCCAGAAGCTGCTGGCCCGCGGTTCCCGTCTGACCCAGCTTCTGAAGCAGCCGCAGTTCCAGCCGCTGCCGGTGGAAGAGCAGGTGGTGGCAATTTATGCCGGCACCCGCGGCTACCTGGACGCGGTGCCGATCGATCAGGTGAACCGCTTCGAAGCCAGTCTGCTCGACAGCATCCGGGCCAACGGCGCCGACATCCTGGAGGCGATCCGCACCCAGAAGGACCTGACGCCGGACATCGAGGAGAAGCTGAAGGCCTTCCTCGACCGGTACAGCAAGTCGTTCGCGTAAAGCGGCTTCGGGACACCTCGCGAACGGGACACCTTCGTCATGCCCAGCCTGAAAGACCTGCGGGTCCGGATCGCCAGCGTCAAGTCGACGCAGAAGATCACGTCCGCCATGAAGATGGTCGCGGCGGCAAAGCTGAAACGGGCACAGGCGGCGGCCGAGCAGGGCCGCCCCTACGCGGAGAGCATGGAACGCATGCTCTCCAACCTGCTCGGCAGCATGCCTGCCAGCGGCAATGCGCCCAAGCTTTTGACCGGCGGCGGCAGCGACCAGACACACCTGCTGGTGATCGTCACCGCCGATCGCGGCCTGTGCGGCGGTTTCAATGCCTACATCGCCCGTGAGGCACGCCGCCGGGTGTCGGCGCTGCAGCGCGAAGGCAAGACCGTGAAGCTGCTGATGATCGGCCGCAAGGGGCGCGATGCCCTGAAGCGCGATCACGGCAAGCTGATCGTCGATACGATGGAGAATGTCACCCGCAACGGCGCCCAGTTCGGCCCGGCGCGCGACATCTCGCGCCGCCTGCAGGCGATGTTCGATGCCGGCGAATTCGACGTCTGCACGATCATCTTCAATACCTTCAAGTCGGCGATCAGCCAGGTGGTGACGGCAAAGCAGATCATCCCCTTCCCGGCCGAGGGCCTGACGAGCCCGGAACCGGCGAAGGCGGGGGGGCACGGCGAGGCGGGCCACGGCCACGGATCGCCGGGAGCAGCTGCGGGCGGCAACGTCGCGGTCTACGAAATGGAGCCGGAAGAGCCGCTGCTGCTGGCCGACCTGTTGCCGTCCAACCTGTCGATGCAGATATTCCGCGCACTTCTGGAGAGTACCGCCTCGGAACAGGGGGCGCGGATGACGGCGATGGACAACGCCACGCGGAACGCGGGCGACATGATCGCCCGGCTGACGCTCACCTACAACCGGAGCCGTCAGGCCGCCATCACCAAGGAACTGATCGAAATCATCTCCGGCGCCGAAGCGGTATGATCGCTTCGCGGGCGGAAACCGGGACCTCTTGGAGGAGCTTAGGTCAATGAACAGCAAGAACGCCGTGGGTACGATCAGCCAGGTGCTGGGCGCGGTGGTCGATGTGCGCTTCGCCGAGAGCGAGCTGCCGAAGATCCTGAACGCACTCGAAGTGGACGTGCAGGGCCGCCGTCTCGTGCTCGAAGTCGCCCAGGAGCTGGGCGAGGGCGTGGTGCGCACCGTCGCCATGGACACCACCGACGGTCTGGTGCGCGGGCAGACGGTGACCGACACCGGCGCCCCGATCTCCATCCCGGTCGGCCCGGAGACGCTGGGCCGGATCATGAACGTCATCGGCGAGCCGGTGGACGAGCGGGGTCCGATCGTCACCAGCACCAAGTTCCCGATCCACCGTCCGGCCCCGTCGTTCCTCGACCAGTCGACGGAATCGGAAATCCTGGTGACCGGGATCAAGGTCATCGACCTGATCGAGCCGTACGCCAAGGGCGGCAAGGTCGGCCTGTTCGGTGGTGCCGGCGTCGGCAAGACCGTCATCATCATGGAGCTGATCAACAACATCGCCAAGGCGCACGGCGGCTACTCGGTGTTCGCGGGCGTGGGCGAGCGCACCCGCGAGGGTAACGACCTCTACCACGAGATGATGGAATCGGGCGTCATCCAGGTGGACGGCAAGGGCTCGAAGGCGGCGCTGGTGTACGGCCAGATGAACGAGCCGCCGGGAGCGCGCGCCCGCGTCGGCCTCACCGGCCTGACCGTCGCCGAATACTTCCGCGACGAGGAAGGCCAGGACGTGCTGTTCTTCGTGGACAACATCTTCCGCTTCACCCAGGCGGGCTCGGAAGTCTCGGCGCTGCTCGGCCGCATCCCGTCGGCGGTGGGCTATCAGCCGACGCTGGCCACCGACATGGGCGCCCTGCAGGAGCGGATCACGTCCACCAAGAAGGGCTCGATCACCTCGGTGCAGGCCATCTACGTGCCGGCCGACGACCTGACCGACCCGGCGCCGGCCACCTCGTTCGCCCACCTGGACGCAACGACGGTGCTGTCCCGGTCGATCGCCGAGCTCGGCATCTATCCGGCGGTGGACCCGCTCGACTCGACCTCGCGCGTGCTCGATCCGCGGGTGGTGGGTGAAGAGCACTACACGGTCGCCCGCGACGTGCAGCGGATCCTGCAGACCTACAAGTCGCTGCAGGACATCATCGCCATCCTCGGCATGGACGAGCTGTCGGAAGAGGACAAGCTGACCGTCGCCCGGGCGCGCAAGATCCAGCGCTTCATGTCGCAGCCGTTCCACGTGGCGGAAGTGTTCACCGGCACGCCCGGTGTGTTCGTCAGCCTCGAAGACACGATCAAGGGCTTCAAGGGCATCGTCAAAGGCGACTACGACCACCTGCCGGAAGCAGCCTTCTACATGATCGGCACCATCGAGCAGGCGATCGAGAAGGCGAAGCGGCTGGCCGAAGAGTCGGCGTAGGTCACGGCAGCCGAGGCGAGGGCGAAGATATGGCCGACACGATGAAGTTCGAGATCGTCACCCCGGCAGCGCCGATGCTGTCCGAGGACGCGGAGCTGGTGATCATCCCCGGCGCCGAGGGCAACTTCGGCGTCATGCCGGGCCACGCCCCGCTGCTGTCGTCGATCCGGCCCGGGACCATCGAGATCCGCGATCGCACGCTGAAGATCCTGGCGCAGTACTTCGTCGAGGGCGGCTTTGCGGAGGTCACTCCGGAACGGTGCACGGTGCTGGCCGAAGAGGCGGTGCCGCTCGCCAAGATCGACCGCGAGGAAGCGGAAAGCCGGCTGAAGCGGGCGCACGACGCACTCATGGTCTCCGAGACCCTGGGCGTCCGCACCGTGGCCGAGCGGGACGTGCGTGCGGCGGAAGCGATGGTGGCGGCGCTCGACGAGTACGAGCGATCGCAACTGAAGGGCCACTAGCGGCCGGTTGACGGATCGGCCGGCCGGCCGGATACGTTCCCGGCGTCCGGCGGGAGCGGGGCGATGCAGCTCTATTTGGTGCAGCACGGGGAAGCGGTTCTGGAGACGGTCGATCCGGATCGGCCGTTGACGGAAACCGGTCGTGCCGACATTCGCCATCTCGCCGACTTCCTCGCCCATGCCGGCGTCCGCGTCGGCCGGGTGGTGCACAGCGGCAAGCGCAGGGCGAGCGACTCCGCCGCCATGCTGATCGGCGCGATCGGCGCAGGAGCCGTCGTCGAGGTGATGGAGCGGGGCCTGCTCCCCAAGGACTCGCCCGAATACCTGGTGGATGCTGCCGTCAGCTGGCAGGAAGACACCTTGCTCGTCGGCCACCAGCCGTTCCTGAGCCGCTTCCTGTCCCGTCTTGTGCTGGGCAAGGAGCACCCTACCCTGGTCGACTTCACGCCCGGCACGCTGGTGGGCCTCACCCGTCGTCCGGCCACCGGTGCCTGGTTCGTCGCGTGCATGCTGAGCCCGGAGCTGTTGCGCCGCTGACGGTTGCCCTGGCGCCGTCGGGCGCGTCCGGCGGGCGCCACCCGCCGCGATCGGCGGCGCCCGCGCGGCCGAGTAGGTTCGCGTTGGCCTTGTCACTGGCACTCGCCACCCTGCCGGATCCTGTCGCGGCATTGAGCGAACCCGGAGAAGCGGAGCTGCGCCGCGCCTATGCCGCCCACCTGCAGCAGTTCCTGGCAACGCAGGGCCAGATCGTCGACGCCGGTTGCAACATCGCCGGCAAGGGCTGCGCCGTGGTGCTGCTCGACACCCGCCGCGACTACCGACTGCAGGAATTCAAGAAGCGGGGCTGCCACCCGGAACAGCCGGTCGGCTACGCCTGCAGCTTCCAGGCGACGGTCACCTGCGCCTACTCGGTGAAGGGCAAGCCCAACCCGCTCGTCGCCGACCTCTATTGCGGGCCGCTGTTCAACAAGAGCTCGATCTACACCGCCGTCTTCGAGTATGCGGGCGGGACCTGGATGCTCTCCCGCTTCACGCAAGGCTGAACCGGCCCCCGGGTGCCGCAATGACGAGCCAGGGCGATACGGACCAGACGTCGTTCTGCCGCTGGGACCTTTCGATCCGCGACGCGATGGACGCCCAGCGCCTCGCTGCGACCGCCGTCGAACGGACGGACCGGCTGCCCCAGGTGATCCACACCGTTGCCGGTATCGACGTGAGCTACGGTGCCCGAGGCCGCGCCGCCCACGCACGGGGTGCCGCCGTGCTGCTGGACGCGGAGACGCTCGCGGTGCTGGAGCAAGCGGCGGTCGAACTCGACACCACCTTCCCGTACGTCCCGGGCCTGCTCACGTTTCGGGAGGCGCCGGTGGCGATCGCCGCCCTCGATGCGCTGTCAGTGCGCCCGGACCTGATCGTCTGCGATGGCCAGGGCATTGCCCACCCGCGGCGATGCGGGGTGGCGAGCCACCTGGGGCTCGCCCTCGATCTGCCCGCGATCGGCGCCGCCAAGTCGCGCCTGATCGGCCACTGCGACGAGCCGCCGCCCGCGCGCGGCGCCTGGACGCCGCTCATGGACGGCGGCGAGGTGATCGGCGCCTGTCTGCGCACCCGGGAGCGGACGGCGCCGATCTGGGTCTCCACCGGGCACCGGGTGTCGCTCGCGACCGCCATCCGCCTGATTCTCCGCTTCGCGCCGCGATACCGCCTCCCCGAGCCCACCCGACTGGCCGACCGCCTGTCGAAAGCCCGCAGGTCGGCCCCGTCGCCCTGAGCTCGAGCAATATCCGATCGAGCGGAATCGCTTGATCCGATTTGCTTGCTTTAAAAATCAAACAGTTAGAGCGCGACCGTTTGATCAGATTGGTTCTACCTGATCAAACCGCGCTCTAAGCCTCCGCGGTAACGACCGACGACTCGCCCTGACCGCAGCCTCGCGCCAGCCATCACCTTCGCACACGCAGCAGCACATTGAAGGCTGCTCCGATTTCGGCCGTTGCTCCATTCTCGGGCAAAAATCCCACCAAATGCACAAGGTTCCACCATTTGGTGTATGCGTTATCAATATTGAAACCATTTCACTTGCAATATCGCAGTGCAACAAATATTAGAGATGTGTGATGCGCTGCATGAGACCCCTCGGACCATCCGAGTTATCCATCTATCGGGAGCACCTCCTGCGCCTGGACGCGGAGGATCGCCGCCTGCGGTTCGGCTGTGCCGTCGATGACTCCGCCATCGACGCACACGTGCGGCGCCTGCGCGTCGATGCCGACCGGATCCTCGCCCTGCTGGACGAGGAAGGCTCGGTGGTCGCTGCCGCGCACATTGCGCGCATCGGCGATCTCGCAGCCGAATTGGCGTTCAGTGTCGATGGTCGCTGGCGCCGCCGGGGTCTCTGCCGGGCGCTGTTCGAGCACGCGCTGAGCTGGGCGCGCAGCCGCGGCATCCGCCGGGTGTATCTGGCGTTCCTGAGCGAAAACGGCGCCATGCGCACCCTCGCCCGCGACGTCGGGATGTCCCTTCAGGTCAACGCCAGCGAGGTGTTGGGGGAGCTGATGCTGCCGTCGCCGACGCCATTCAGCGTCCTGCGCGAACTGGCGGCCGAACAGGCAGCCCTGTGGCCGGCGGCGCTGCGCCCGTTCGACAGCGAGGCGGACCCGGCACCGGCGTTTCAGCCCGCAGCCTGACAGGTCGATTCCCGCCGGCGCCCTCTCGCCCCGTCCCTTCGCGACGAGTGCGGCACCGGAACGATCACGCGGGTCCGCCACGCTCGATGCCCTGGCGCGGCAACGGCCGGTGCCGAGGTCGCGTGACACCCTTTGCTCCGGTGGCAGGCAGAACGTCCACCAACTGCACAAATTACCACCATTTCGTGTATGATGCCGCGAAATGTAACCTGGGCCCCTTGCATTTTTGCGGTGCAGCATCCATCAGATAAGCATGATGCGAACAATGAGAGTCCTTCGCGAGTCCGAGTTGCCCGAGTATCGGGAGCATCTGCTGCGTCTCGATAGGGCGGATCGCCGACTGCGCTTCGGCTTCATCATCGACGATGCCGGTATCGATGCGCACGTGCGGAGACTGCGCGTCGGTGCCGATCGCATCCTGGCGGTGCTGCACGATTTCGGTAGTGTCGTGGCCGCAGCGCACATCGCCTTCGTGGGCGAGGACGCGGCGGAACTGGCGTTCAGTGTCGAACGTCGCTGGCGGAACCACGGCATCGGCCGCGCGCTGTTTCAGCGGGCGTTGTCGTGGCTGCGCAGCCGCGGCTTCCGCCGGGTCTTCCTGGTGTACCTCGGCGAAAACGGCGCCATGCGCACGCTGGCGCGTGCCTTCGGCATGACCTTCGAGACCGCTTCCGGAGAGGTGACGGCGGAGCTGACGCTGCCGCCCGCGACCCCACTCAGCGTCCTTCGCGAACTGGCGGCGGAACTGGCCGCGTTGTGGCACCCTCCGCTGTGGCCGACGCAGGTGTGGACGCCGCCAGCGTGGCCCACCGGACCCTGGCCTGGGACGCTGTGGCCATCATCGGCACTCTCGCCGGCTGCGCTGTGGCCCCCCAGCCGGAGGCCGGCGTCACTCCCAGTCCCGCAACCCACGGCGTGATCCGGCCGGCGCAATCTCCCCCTCTCCGATCCACTTCCCCATCATCCCGGCGCGTTGGCCGCGGCGCGTCGCAATAACCCGGTCGCGAGTCACGGAAGGCAGGAAAATTCGCCTTGAGGTTTTATATTCATAATTTATAATATATCTTCCGGTGAAACCAAGGGGCTGCTCAGGCGGGACAACGGCGACGTGGCGTCGGCAGGCCCCGGGGGATTGAGGGGGACATCATGAAACGACGAGCGGTGCTGGCGACGGGGCTGCTGCTGCTCACAGTCGCAGGGTGGCTCGGCGGGTGTGCATCCACGCCGGACGAATCCGATGCGATGACCGCCACGTTCGACAAGCCGGTGGCTCCGGTGCACGACGCGGCGGTCCACGCGCTGACTGCCCGCGGGTTCGAGATCACGCGCAACGAGCCCCTGTACATCGAGGGGTTCCGCTCCCGCAAGATCGGCCTGTTCGTGGGCTCTGGCGGCGAGACGGTCGGTGTCTGGCTGATGGGGGAGTCCGCGCAGCGCACCGGAGTGCGGATCGACACCGCCAAGTCCATGGTCGGGTACGTGGGGCAGAAGGACTGGACGGAGGCGATCCTGTCGGACATGCGGCACGAACTCGGTGCCTGAGGCGGCCATGCCCGGGATCATCCGGATGCTTTTCTGCCGACCGGTGTTCTGTCTGACGGCGTTCCTGGCCGGTTGCTCCGCCATCCATGGTACGTCCACGCCGGTCGGCCCAGGCGCGCCGCCAAGACCGCCCGGCTGCCTCGTGGACGTTTACCCGGTCCCGCCGGACCGGCCGTACGTGGTCGTCTCGCACCTCACCGTAAACATCGAGAAGACCCACTTTCTCGCCAGCCGTCTGGAGGAGGCGATGCCGGAACTGCGCGCCCAGGCGTGCCGTTCAGGCGCCGATGGCATCATCGGCATTACCGAGCGGACCGATTCCTATCTGGAGTCGCGCAGCTATACCGTCTCGGCCCAGGGCATCCGCTTCACACGCTGAAGGAAGGGTGCAGGCGGTTGGCGGCAGAGGTGACGCGCGCTATGGTGGCGCAGGCCTCACTTCTCGGTTGCCACGACCAGCCATGCGCATCCTCTTCGTGCACCAGAACTTCCCCGGGCAGTATCTGCATCTGGCACCGGCGCTCGCCGCTCGTGGCGATGACGTCACCGCGCTCGCCATCGAGGGCCAGAAACCGATGCCCGGCGTGCGCATCTTCCGCTACAAGCCGGAGCGTGGATCGAGCCAGAACATTCATCCCTGGGTCTCCGACGTGGAAACCAAGGTGATCCGCGGCGAGGCGGCGGCGAAGGCGGCGCTGGCGCTGAAGGCCAAAGGCTACGAGCCGGACGTGATCTGCGCCCATCCGGGCTGGGGCGAGGCGCTGTTCCTCAAGGACGTCTTCCCGCGCGCCCAACTGCTGGCGTTCATCGAGTTCTGGTACAAGGCGGAAGGCGCCGACTTCGGCTTCGATCCGGAATTCCAGGAAGACCAGGTTGCCGGCCGCTGCCGGTTGCGGATGAAGAACGCCAATTCATTGCTCAACCTGGATGCGGCCGACTGGTGCGTGAGCCCGACCGAATGGCAGCGTTCGACCGTGCCGGACCGGTATCGCGACCGGGTGACGGTGATCCACGACGGTATCGACACCGACCGCGTCCGCCCCGATCCGCAGGCGATGGTGAAGTTGGCGAAGAGCGGCGTCGTGCTTCGGCCCGGCGACGAGGTGATCACCTTCGTCAACCGCAACATGGAGCCTTACCGCGGCTTCCACATCTTCATGCGCGCCCTGCCGGAGATCCTGCGCCGCCGGCCGAACGCCGTCGTGCTGATCGTCGGCGGCGACGACGTCAGCTACGGCAAGAAGCTGGAGAAGGGCCAGACCTGGCGGAAGAAGATGATGGCCGAGGTGGGCGACCGGCTGGACATGAACCGGGTGCGCTTCGTCGGCCGCATCCCCTATGACGACTTCGTGCGCATGCTGCAGGTGTCCGCCGCGCACGTCTATCTCACCTATCCGTTCGTGCTGTCCTGGTCGCTGCTGGAGGCGATGTCGGCCGGTTGCCTGATCGTGGGTTCGGCGACGCAGCCGGTCGAGGAGGTGATCCGCGACGGGGAGAACGGGCTGCTGGTCGACTTCTTCTCCCCCGAAGGCCTGGCCGATACCCTCGACCGGGCGCTGTCGGCGCCGGACGGGATGGCGGCGATGCGAGCGCGTGCCCGCGAGACGGTGGTGACCGGCTACGACCTCCGCCGCTACTGCCTGCCGCGGCACATCGCGCTCGTCGATGCGGTCGGCGCCGGCCGGCTGCCCCCCGACCTGGAGGCGGAAGTGGCACGTGCCGACGCCGCCTCCCCCCCCGCACCCGCCGGAACCACGGCAACCGGTGCGACCGTCGACATCGGCGACCCGCTGGGCGCTCCGGCCGGCTGATCCTGGTCGTCGATCAGCAGGCGCAGCAGGACACTCCCGGCTCTCACTGGACCGGCCGTTTTCCCGCGGACCGACCCCCGCCGGGCCGGTGATCGCTTTCGTGTGACAATTGCCTCACCTCCAGCGCCGAATGCCGTCGACCCCCCTCGACGTGAAAAGCTTTGTGTACTGCATGAGAAAATCCGCGTAAGATGCTGTCCTCATTGTTTTCCATTGTCGGATCGCGAAGGAGCGAGCGCCCCTTCCATGCCAGGATGGAGTCGAGGTTCGTGACACAGGAATGGACATCGGAGCGGACGGCCGCGCTCATCGCCTTGTGGAACGAGGGGATCTCCGCGAGCGAGATCGGTCGCCGGTTGGGCATCACCAAGAATGCGGCTATCGGCAAGGCCTTCCGCCTGCAGTTGGAGAAGCGGCGGCCGACGGTGGCGGCGGAACCGGAGCCCGAAACCCACAGCGTGATTCGGCTGGACCGGCTGGGTGCGGGAATGTGCAGCTGGCCGCTGGCCGGCGCCGAGGGTGTCCACTTCTGCGGTGCGGCCACCTCGCCGGGCAAACCCTACTGCCCCAGCCATTGCAAGCTGGCATATGTACCTGTAAACCGACGAAAAACCGCCGCGGTCGCCTGACGTCCGGATGCTGATGGGCACATTTGCGAACGCGAGAGTGCACGGCGGGGCCGTCCCGCCGGATTTGCAGACGCCCAGCGCCTGATTCCGATTGCGGACCATTGCGGGCAAGGCCCGCGGTGGAGCAAGGTTATCGCCGGACGCGCACCCGAGGGCCGCACCGAGGCGATGACCATCCGAACCATCCTGCCGCCTGTCGACCCCTCGTCGGGGTTCTGGGCCGCCAGCGCCCGCAACGGCTTCGACGCCCCATCCCTGTGGGTGGCGGCGAGCGATGCCCTGGCCACGGTCTTCGCGCTGACACCAATGGAAGTGCGGGACTTCCTCGACGGCACGACGGGCGACCTGCTGGCGGACGACATCGGCTTCATCGAGGGCGGCGCGGCCGACGCGGCCGCGATCGAAGCCCTTCTCTACGCGCGGCTCCGCCATCTGGGCTGGCAGCGGTTGTACGCGCAGACGATCGCCGCGATCCGGACCGGGGATGCCGCCCGTCCGGCCTCCCCCCCGAAGCCTCCGGGCGCCCGCGGCGAGTCCGCGCCCCCCGCCCAGCGCAGCCGCGACTGACGGGATCCGGCCGAACGGTTCACGGATCGATCCTCTCGATTTCCTGCTGGAGAGCGCCGGCGGCACCACCCACGTGTCATCAGGCGTCGACCGCTATCGACCGGTATCGACCGGTATCGACCGGTATCGACCGGTATCGACCGGCAGAACCACACGGAACGCGCGTCGGAGCCTTCGCCGCGGCCTTCACCATCGGGCCATTCCGCGCGGCACGCTCCGATCGATGAGTTCGGACCGCATCAACGGGAGGAACCGCAGCCATGGGTACGATCACCACGACGGACGGCGTCGAAATCTTCTTCAAGGACTGGGGCGGCCGGAACGCGCAGCCGATCGTCTTCCATCACGGCTGGCCGCTGAGCGCGGACGACTGGGACACCCAGATGCTCTACTTTCTCGGCCAGGGCTATCGCGTCGTCGCCCATGACCGTCGCGGGCACGGCCGTTCGGCCCAGGTCGGCGACGGCCACGACATGGACCACTACGCCGCTGACGTCGCCGCGGTGGTCGAGCATCTGGATCTGCGAAACGCCATCCACATCGGGCATTCGACCGGCGGCGGCGAGGCCACCCGCTACGTGGCCCGGCACGGCCAGCCGCAGGGACGCGTCACAAGCCTGGTGATCATCGGCGCGGTGCCGCCGATCATGATCAAGACCCCGGCCTATCCGGGCGGCCTGCCGATGGACGTGTTCGACGACCTGCGCCGGCAGCTTGCCGCCAACCGCGCCCAGTTCTACCACGACCTCGCCAGCGGCCCCTTCTACGGCTTCAACCGCCCCGGCGCGCAGGTGCTGCCGGCCGTCGTGCAGAACTGGTGGCGCCAGGGGATGATGGGCGGTGCCAAAGCGCACCATGACGGCATCAGAGCGTTCTCGGAAACGGACTTCACCGAGGACTTGAAGGCCATCGACGTGCCGACGCTGGTCCTGCACGGCGACGACGACCAGATCGTGCCGATCGCCGCCTCCGCCCTGCTTTCGGCGAAGCTGCTGAAGCAGAGCACCCTCAAGGTCTACCAGACGCTGCCGCACGGCATGTGTACGACACACGCCGAGAGGATCAACCCGGACATCCTCGGCTTCATCCGGAGCTGACCCGCCCCCCGGTCGGAGATCCGGGTGTCCCGGTGCGTCCGGGGCGGGCAGGCGTGCCCAAGCTCCGCAGGTCGGCGTGCGCAGCGCCCCCCGTCTCGGGAGACCGGCACGACCGGGCAAGACTGAGTTCTTCGGGCACCATGAGCGCCAAACCGTCGGCCGGAGGTGCACCGCTCGGAATCGGCGTCAACCTGCCACGGCAGAGAGGGCGGGCGAGTTCAGGCGCCGCCCATGGTCACGGCGATCCGTTCGGCTGTCTCGACATCTCGAGGTGAGTTTACGTTGAAGAACGGATCAGATGGCGCGTGAGGGAAGACCACCCGGACAGCATCGAGCGCCGCCATCATGCCATGCAGGCTGATGGTCGGTTGGTGATCGAACAGCTTGCGCACGGGATCGCGCGACCGCGCTGCCCAGAGAGCAACGATGGGATGATCGCGCTCCGTCGTTGCAGCAAAGGCGATCAGCGCACCGGACGCGGCGAGCGCACTTGCCAGCCGTGCGGCGAGATCCGCAGGCAGAAACGGCGTATCGACCGGAACGCTGAGCAGGGCCGAGGGTCCGTCGCCGGCCTCTTCCAATTCGTTCATCACGCTGGTCAGGCCCAGGAGCGGGCCGGTTGCCGGGGTTAAGCGCGGCGCGTCGCTACAGATCCGCGCCCCGAATGCCCGATACCTGGGGTCGGTGCTGTTGGTGTTGATCACGAGCATGCCCACTTGCGGGGCCACCCGGGTCATGACACGCCTCAGAAGCGGTCGCCCGCCGAGATTGACGAAGCTCTTGTCGGTTCCACCGAATCGCCGCCCCCGCCCACCGGCTAGAATGACCCCGATCGGAGGCGGCGAGTCCGGCGTCATGGACGCAACGCGTCGGCAAACGCGGCGTTCGCCGGTCCGCCGCCGAAGGGAGCTGGCGCGCAGCACTGTCCCGTCTGTGCTTCGGTGAGCGGGAGAAGCGATCGGTTGTCCGAGTAGGGATCGCAGCTCACGGCGGAAGGGATCACAACGGAAGGGCCAATTGCGTATCGGCCAGCCACTCGGACGCGAACGGCATCTCACCGAAGGAAGACTCGGTCGGCGGCTCGGGAGGTTCGCTCCAGATCGTCAGGAACGCGCGTCCATCCGGACGCGGCCTCGCCGGCTTATGCTCGGCGATCGTGCCGATGCTGAGGAAACCGACGAGAATTTCGTCCGGGAGAAGTCCCAGCTGACTGCGGACAAACGGATCACGAGCCTTCTCGCCGCTGAGAAGACTGGCGCCATAGCCAAATCCGTGCGCGCCGAGCAGCAGGTTCTGCACTGCGGCGCCGACAGCGATCAGCTGTTCGTAGGGTGGAATCTCCGGGAGATCAGTACGCAGCTGGGCGCTGATAACGAGCAGCGTCGGTGCATTGAGCGCCTTGTCCCGTTCGCGCTCGAGCAGTACGGCCGGTGCATCGGGGAAGCGTCGCAGTTTCGCTGCGACGAACACCTCGGCGAGGCGTTTGCGGCTGTCGCCGGCCACCTGAATGATCCGCCAGGGACGTACTCCCCCGTGATCAGGTGCGGTCAACGCCGTCGCCACCATCGCTTCGATTTCCGCCGCCGTCGGCCCGGGCGGACGGAGGCGCTTCGGTGCGATCGAGCGGCGCGAGGTAATCAGCGCCAGTCGGTCATCCGCGGCACGTTCAGGCGGCATCGCGGGTGGCCTCGCTGGCGATGATCTTGCGCAGCTCCGGAATGCACGAGCCGCAGTTGGTGCCGGCGCGCAAGGTGGCACCGATTTCCTCGACGCTCCGGCACCCGCCTTCGGTCACCGCCTGGGCGATCCGGTTGCGGCCGACGGCAAAGCAGGCGCAGATCAGCGGCCCCTCGTCGGCGGCGCCGTCGATCGCCCGGCCGGCAAGCAGCGCCCGGCGGCTGGCCGGATCGAGACGCTCGCTCTTGAGCAGGCCGGCGAGCCAGTCCCAGCCCGGCAGCGCGGTGTCCGCGGCAATGAAGGCGCAGCCTGAAAGCTGCCCGTCGTCGAGGTACGCAGCGCGGAAGCTCTGCGCCTGCGGATCGGAGAACTGCAGCAGGTGGCCCGGCTCGGTGGCGAACAGGGCAGCCGTCCACCCGGCCCACGAAGGCTCCGGCGGCGCGTCGAAGGCGACCTTGATCAGCCAGCCTCCGTCGAGACGGACGCGCACCCAGAACGGGGCCGGGATCGCGGCCGCAACCCGGGTGGGCTGGCGCATCAGCACGAAGCCCTCGAACGCAAAACCGGCGGGCGCGATGCTGCAGCGGGTGGCCTTGCTGTCGGGCTGCCCGGAGATCGGGTCGGTTACGCCGTGCACCAGGGCGCCGATGCGGCCCTGGCTGGTGTTCTCGTCGCTCCAGTGGATGGGCGCGAACACCGAGCCCGGCCGCTGGCCGGGATTGACGACGACACGCAGGATCGCTTCGCCGTGCGCCGAACGCACGCGCGCCAGCCGGCCGTGCGTAACCTGGAACCGGCCAGCGTCCTCCGGATGGACTTCGACGTACGGCTCGGCGATGTGCTGGGCGAGACGAGGCGTCTTGCCGGTCCGGGTCATCGTGTGCCACTGGTCGCGGATGCGGCCGGTGTTCAGGCGCAGCGGATAGGTGGCGTCCCCGGCCCCGGCATCGGCGGGAGGGGCGCTGACCGCAACGAACCGGCCGCGGCGATCGGCGGTGAAGAAACCGCCGCTGGCGAAGAAGCGCGACGGCGCACCCGTTGCGGCGCCCCTGCGCTGCGGCCACTGCACGGGTGCGAGCGCGTCATAGTCCGCCCCGGAGAGGGTTTCCAGCGCACCCAGGTCGAAGTCGCGATCGCCTGCGTTCTCGAATGCGGAGAGTGCCGCGTGCTCGGCGAAGATGTCGCCGGCCGAACGGAAGGCGAAGGCGTCGGCATACCCCATCCGCTTCGCCACCTCGCAGACCATCCACCAGTCGGGCCTGGCGTCGCCGGGCGGCGGCAGGAAGGCGCGCTGGCGGCTGATCCGCCGCTCGGAGTTGGTGACGGTGCCATCTTTCTCGCCCCAGCCGCACGCCGGCAGGCGGATCGGGGCGCGAACAACGGTATCGGCGTGTTCCACGTTGTCCGAGACGACGAACAGCTCCAGCCGGTCGAGGTCGGCCCGCACCGCATCGGCGCGCGGCAGACTGACGACGGGATTGGTCGCCATCACCCACAGCGCCTTGATCCGGCCGTCGGCAACCGCGTCGAACAGGTCGACCGCCTTGAGGCCCTCCCGCGTCGCCATCCGGGGCGCCTGCCAGAAGCGGCGGACCCGATCGACGGACGGCGCATCGAAGCCCATGTGCGCGGCCAGCTGGTTGGCGAGGCCGCCGACCTCGCGTCCGCCCATGGCGTTCGGCTGGCCGGTCAGCGAGAACGGCCCCATCCCCAACCTGCCGATGCGGCCGGTGGCGAAGTGGCAGTTGATGATGGCGTTGACCTTGTCGGTGCCGGCGGCCGACTGGTTGACGCCCTGCGAGTAGCAGCTGACGACCCGTTCGGTTTCGGCGAACCAGTCGAAGAACTGCCGGACCTCGTCGGCTTTGAGCCCGCAGGCCTGCGCTGTCGTCGCCGCATCGGGGCTGGTCGCGCGCGCGGCTGCCAGCGTGTCGGCAAAGCCGGTGGTGTGCGCTTCGATATAGCCCCGGTCGATCCGGCCCCGGCGCACCAGATCGACGAGCAGGCCGTTGAACAGGATCGCATCGGTGCCCCCGCGTACCGAGAGCTGCAGGTCGGCTTCCTCGCCGGTGGCGGTGCGGCGGGGATCGATGTTGACGATGCGCGCCTTGCGGTCGGCGCGGTTGCGCACCATCCGCTGGAACAGCACCGGATGGCACCAGGCGGCGTTGGAGCCGACGAGCACGATCAGGTCCGCCTCGTCGAGGTCCTCGTAGCAGCCGGGCACGATGTCGGCGCCGAACGCCCGCTTGTGGCCGGCCACCGACGACGCCATGCACAGCCGCGAGTTGGTATCGATGTTGGCCGAGCCGATGAACCCCTTCATCAGCTTGTTGGCGACATAGTAGTCCTCGCTCAGCAACTGGCCGGAGACATAGAAGGCGACGGCATCGGGGCCGTGGCGATCAATTACCTTGGCGAAGCCGCCCGCAACCGCGTCGAGCGCCTCATCCCAGCCAACCCGCCGCTCGCCGATCGTCGGATGCAGAAGCCGGTCGTCGAGAGAGAGCGTCTCCCCCAGCGCCGAGCCCTTCGAGCACAACCGGCCGAGGTTCGCCGGATGCTCGGGGTCGCCGCGCACCTGCCAGCCGCCGGCACCGTCGGGCGTCGGCAGCACGCCGCAGCCGACGCCGCAGTAGGGACAGGTGGTGCGGACCTGCGCGGTGCCCGCACCGTCCATCAGTAGACGTCCTTGCGATACCGCCCGGCGGCGGTCAGGGCGGCGATGTAGGCGCGCGCGCCGTCCTCGCCCTTGCCGCCGTGCTCGGCGACGACGCGATGCAGAGCGCGATCCACGTCCGGCGCCATCCGCTTGGCATCACCGCAGACATAGAACCAGGCGCCGTCCTCCAACCATCGGTAAAGCTCGGCCCCTTCCTCCACCATCCGGTCCTGAACGTAGATCTTGCGCTCCTGATCGCGCGAGAACGCGGTCGACAGCCGGGTGAGCACGCCCGCCTGCATCAGCTCCGCGAATTCGTCCTTGTAGAAGAAGTCGCACGCCTCGCGCTGATGGCCGAAGAACAGCCACGCGGGACCGTAGCCGGGGGTTACCCGGCGCTCGTGCAGGAACGAACGGAAGGGGGCGACGCCGGTGCCGGGGCCGCACATGATGATCGGCGTCGCCGGATCGGCCGGCAGGCCGAACGCGTGCGAGGCCTGGACGTAGACGGGCAGCCGGGCGCCCGGCCCGAGCCGGTCGGCGAGGAAGGTCGAGTAGAGGCGCGGCTGCAGCGGATCGAGTGCCGCCAGCAGCGCCCGGGGCGCCGGCACCAGGGCGGGGAATTTCTCCAGCGCCGCCAGCACGTCGAGGCAGTCCAGGTCGCCGTCGGGGTCGTCACCCTGGGACATCGCCGTGAGCTTCGCCCGCTGGGCGGGGTCGGTGGCCAACGTCGCCAGCAGCTCGAACAGCGCGTCGGGAGCGGGCCACAGCGCGGCATCCTCGATCAGCGCGTCGCGCAGCGTCCGGCTGTGTCCGTTACCGTCGCCGACCTGGGTCTCGGCATGACAGCCGAGCTGGCGGATGATCGCATCGGCCAGCTCCGGATCGTTGCTCGGCACGATACCGAAGCTGTCGCCCGGCCGGTAATCGAGCCCGGTCCCGTCGAGGTCGAAGTCGACGTGCCGCGTTTCCTTTTCCGAGCCCTCGGCGTTGAGCACACGCGTGCCCAGGAACGTGGCGAGCACGGGGTTCTCCCGCGACCGGCCGGGGGCGCGATCCTCGATCTTGCCCGCCGATGCCGGCGCTGCCGCCGGAGCAGGGGCCGATGCGGCGGCCGCGCCGACCTCGGCGTAGAGCGACTTCAGCATCCGCGACGTCTCCTTCCCGCCGGGGACACAGAGGTTGAGACGCTTCTCGTCGCCGAGGAACAGCTTGTTGGAATAATCCTCGCAGGTGTAGCCGCACTGGCCGCAGTCCTGCTGCGCCATCGCCGCCATCATCCGCCGGCGGACCGGACGCCCCTCGGCCAGCTTCATCCGCTCCGCCATCGGCATCGTCTGGTCGTGCCAGGGGGCCTCGCCGTCGTCGCCATCGGCGAGCGGATCGGCCGGGGCTTCGAGGGCAGTCGCCGCAGCGAGTGCGGGCGCGATCCCGGGTGCGGTGTTCACATTCGCCGCGACGATCGCCCGTCCGTCGCCGTCGAGGCTGAGAAGTCCGGCGAAAAAGCCGTCCAGCCACGCCCGCTGCTCGGACGAGAACGGTGCGTTTTCCGGAAGCATGGGAGCGAACATCTATGGTGCCTCCGCATCGACAAGAGCCTGCAACCGCGCAACGTCGGTGCGCGCCGTGAACTGCTGGAAGGTCTCGCCCGGCCCTTCGCGCTGCGCCAGGTAGACCTTCAGCATGCGCTCGATCAGCGCCGGTGCGTCTTCCGCCTTGACGTCCTTGCGGAATTCCCGGGCAAGCGCGGCGTCGGTGGCGTAGCCGCCGCCGACGTAGAGGTGATAACCCTCGACCGTCTCCTCCCCTTCCTCGTCGATGGCGACGCGGGCACCCAGCAGGCCGATGTCGCCGATGTAATGCTGGGCACAGGAGTGGTGGCAGCCGGTCAGGTGGATGTTGAGGGGCGTATCGACGACGATCCTTTCGTCCAGGTGATCGGCGATCGCCTTGCCGTGACCCTTGGTGTCCGACGCGGAGAAGCGGCAGCCGGCGTTGCCGGTGCAGGCGACGAGGCCGGCGCGGATGTTCGACGCGCGCCAGTCGAGGCCCGTGGCTTCGATGGCGGCCTGCGCCTCGGCGATGTCCGCGTCGGCAATGCCGGAGAGCAGCAGGTTCTGCCAGACCGTCAGCCGCAGGTCGCCGTCGCCGAAGCGCTCGGCGATCTCAGCCAGCGCGCGCATCTGCGCCACCGTGATCCGGCCGACGGGAACGACGATGCCGACATACGAGCGTCCTTCCTGCGCCTGCGCATGGACCCCGATGTGGCCCAGCCGATCCACGGGTTTCCGCGGCTCGCAGGCGGTCAGGGGCACCCGTGGCAGCGTCCGCCCGAGGCGAGCCTCCACTTCGGCCATGAACTTCTCGAAGCCCCAGGCATCGAGGACGTACTTCAGCCGCGCCTTGGTCCGGTTGGTGCGGTCGCCGTTGTCGATGAAGACGCGGATGATGGCATCGGCCACCGCCGTGCATTCTTCCGGCCGCAGGACGACGCCGGTGTCGCGCGCCAGATCGTGATGGCCGGTGATCCCGCCCAGCGCGAGGCGCATCCACACGCCCGGTTCCACGCCGGCTCCCGCCCCCTCCGGCACGCGCATCGCCTGGAAGCCGATGTCGTTGGTCTCTTCAAGCACGGCCATTCGGCCGCCGCCGTCGAACGCGACGTTGAACTTGCGCGGCAGGCCGTACAGCGAGCGGTCGTTGAGGATGTGATAGTGCCACTCGCGGGCGAGCGGCCGGGTGTCGATCAGTTCGTCCGGGTCGATGCCGGCGAGCGGACTGCCGGTGACGTTGCGGATGTTGTCGGCGCCCGATCCGCGCGCCGTCAGGCCCAGGGCCTGCAGGCCTTCGATGATCGGAATACCGCTCGCGGGGCCGATATCCCGGATCTGCAGGTTGGCCCGGGTGGTGACGTCGGTATAGCCGCCGCCGTGCTGTTCGGCGAGATCGGCCACGCCGCGGAACTGCCAGGCCGACAGGATGCCGTTGGGGATGCGCAGCCGGCACATGAACGAGTCCTGAGCCGGAGCGACGTAGAAAAGACCGTGGAACTTCCAGCGGAAGACGTCCACGCCCTTGGGAAACTTGCCATCGCGCGCCGCGTGTTTCATCCGCGCGTACATGTCGAACGGATGTTCCTCGCGCTTTGCCGTCTCCTCGGCGACCAGCTTGCCGCCGGCGGCAACGGTCCTGTCCTGGGCGATCAGGTGCGGCGCGTCGGGTCCTGTCGGCTTGGCCGGAGGCGCGGGCAGCGCCGGGGCGGCGCCGTTGCCGTTTCCCTTCGCATGGCCGTTGCCGCCATTGCCGATCGGCGTCAGGCCGCGGGCAGCGCGGGCCGCCTGAATGCCGCTCACGTAGCCCTCGAGGTAACGCTTCTGCTCGGGCGTGAAATCGGAACTGGTGGTCATCGCAAACTCCTCACGCCGCCACTTCGACGAAGTCGCGGCCGAAGATCAGATCAGCGCGCATGCCATCGATGGGCGTTCCGGAACGGATCAGGTCGAGGTACCAGAGCCCGTCGCCGGTATCGCCGAACAGCACGGCGCCTGCGAGCCGCTGCACGCCGTCCGTCCGGCGGACGATCAGGCGCTTGTAGGTGGGCAGCCCCGGGTCGCTGAGGATGATGTCCTCGCTGCCGTCGCCGCCGAGGAAGTCGCCGGCAGAAAACACCGGCACGCCCGAGACCTTGAGGTTGGTGGCCAGGATCGTGCCTTCGTACGCGGCGTCCTCGCCGGCCAGCCGCGCTGCCAGGACCTTGCCCTGCGCATAGGCGGGCTCGACCAGGCCGTAGACCATGCCGCGGTGCTCGGCACACTCGCCGAGCGCATAGACGCCGGGCACTTCGGTGGACAGGCCGTCATCGACGAGGATGCCGCGGTTGCACGGTATCCCGGCATCGCGCGCCAGCGTCGTCTCCGGGCGGATGCCGATGGCGAACACCACCGAACGTCCCTCGATCTGCCGGCCGTCCTTCAGCGCGATCCCCGCAACCCGGCCATCGCCGAGGATGGACGCCGTATCGGCTTCCAGCACGACATCGATGCCGCGGGCGGCCAGCGCCTGCTGCAGCATGGCGGCGGCGCGCGGGTCGAGCTGGCGCTCCATCAGCCGGTCCATCAGGTGCAGCAGGGTGACGGGAACGCCGGCGCGGGCAAGACCGTAGGCGGCCTCGATGCCGAGCAGTCCGCCGCCGATGACGATCGCCCGATCGCCGGTCGCAGCCAGACGCCACATCGCGGCGATATCCGCCTGATCGCGGAAGGTCAGCACGCCTTCGCGATCATGGCCCGGGATCGGCGGGCGGATCGGGTTGGAGCCGGTGGCCAGCACCAGCCGGTCGTAAGTGAGCGTCCGGCCGCTTTCGAGACGCACGGTGCGCGCCCGAACATCGAGCTGCACTGCCGCATCGCCGGTCATCAGCTCGATGCCGTTGTCCGCATACCAGGCGGGGTCGCGCAGGCGGATGTCGTCCTCGCCGATGTCGCCCGCGAGCAGCGACGACAGCAGGACGCGGTTATAGGCGGGGTGCGGCTCCTTGCCGACCACGCTGAGCGCGTAGCGGCCGGGCGATCGCTGCAGCACTTCCTCGACGAAGCGCAGGCCCGCCATGCCGTTGCCGATGACAAGCAGGTGTTCCACGGCCCTCATGCTCCCGAAAGACGAGGAAGCCAGCCGGCGCCGGATGTGACGGATTTCGTCATGGTGATTGCTCCACCCGTCTCAGAGGTACCAGGCGACGACCGCATCGAGCCTTCCGGCGGTCAGGACCGGCATCGCGACCATGCTGGTGAGCGATGTGCCCCGAACCGACGCGCTGACCGGATGCGGTTCCAGCGACACATCCGTCGCGATCGCGGGCGCGCCGGTGTTCAGGACGCGACCGAGGGTGCCAGCATCCGGACTGATGACGACAGATCGGTAGACCGCTGCGAGATCGACTCCGTGCTCGCAGTACCCGGCATCGAACACCAGCCCGGTGCCATTGGTAATCGGGATCCAGGTTTCGAACCGGTTCGCGATCGGGGTGTCGAGGGCAGAGAGGAACGTCAGGACCCAGGGGTCGCCGGGATCTCGGCCGCAGGGGATGCCGACGCCGCGGTTGATGCCGACCCGCTCGGCACTCTCCCAGCGCACGAAGCGCCGTGAGCGGCCGAGGTCTGCGAGGACGACCGGCATGCCGGTCTCCCACACCGCTCCCGGCAGCCCGATGCCGCACATGAAGCCGGTGTGCCGGGAGTACCACTCGAAAACGTCGGCGGTCCCGTAGTAGCCGTCGACCAGCCGCATCTCGATCGCACCCGATGCGGCGTGCCAGACCTCGACGGCGCCGACGTGCTCCCGGTCGTCGCCGCAGAACAGCACCATGACGGCGATCAGCGCGTCGCCGGCGAATAGCGGCAGCGCCAGCGCGCACGTCAGCCCGGCCGCCTGCGCCGCCTCTCCGCGCTTGAAGTAGGACCCCACGAGGTCCTTCAGAACGATCGGGTGGCCGGCAGCCCAGGCCTTGCCGGGCAGGCCCTCGTCGAAGCCGAACCGCGTCTGCCGGCTCACCCGCTCGAAATCGCTCAGCGGCCCGTAGAGGCCGTTCGAGAATTCCAGGTGGCGGCCGTCGACGCTCGGCATCCAGATTTCCGTTGCCCGGATGAAGGAACGCTTCGGCATCGCCACCTCTGTCGCTGCCTTAACCAGGCTCGCCGTCGCGGCACCACCCTCTCGCATGCGCTGGGTATCCATCGCTCAGGCCGCCTTCTTGTTCGAGGTGCCTGGCTTGGCAGCAGCGCCGGGCTTGCCGGCAACCGGCGCGCCCTTCTCGTATTCCTCGAGGAACGTCAGCAGCGCTTCGCGGTAGCGGTAGTAGTCAGGATGCTCGAGCAGCGCGGTGCGCGTCCGCGGCCGTGGAATGTCCACGTGCATGATGTGGCCGATGCGGGCGTGCGGACCGTTGGTCATCATCACCACCCGGTCGGCCAGCAGGATCGCCTCATCGACGTCGTGCGTCACGCAGATGGCACTCACCTTGGTGCGCGCCCACACCTCCATCAGCACTTCCTGCAGCTCCCAGCGGGTGAGCGAGTCCAGCATGCCGAACGGCTCGTCGAGCAGCAGCAGCTTCGGCGACAGGGCGAACGCGCGGGCGATGCCGACGCGCTGCTTCATGCCGTTGGAGAGTTCGGAGGCGCGCCGGTGCAGGGCGTCGCCCAGGCCGACCCGGTCGAGGTAGTAGTGGACGATGTCCTGGCGCTCGGCGCGGCTGACGTGCGGGTAGACCCGGTCGACGCCGAGTGCGACGTTTTCAGCGGCGGTCATCCAGGGAAATAGGCTCGGCGCCTGGAACACGACGCCCCGGTCGGGCCCGGCCGAATTAATCTCGCGGCCGTCGAGAATGATGCCGCCTTCGCTCACGTCGGCGAGGCCGGCGACCATCGACAGGACGGTCGATTTGCCGCACCCCGAGTGGCCGATCAGCGAGATGAATTCGCCCTTGTGCATGCGCAGGGTGAAGTCCTCGACCACCGTCAGCAGCCCCTTCGGGGTCGGAAACGACTTCTGCACCTTGTGAAACTCGACGTACCGCTCCTCGATCGGGCTGTCGGCGCGCTCCCGGTAGGCCTTCGGTGGCGGGCCGGCGAGGCTGATCGGCACCACGGTGGGCGCCGCAAGCGATTCATCGTGGGCGGTGCCGCGCTGGCTGCTTGCTGCCGTCATCAGGTATTCGGTGATCTGCCGGCGCAGGCTCTTGTAGGCGCCCGAGTGGTTCATCGCCGTGCGGTCGCGCGGCCGCTCCAGCGGCACGCGGAACTCCGGCCCCATCGTGGCGCGCGGCCCGGGTGTCAGCGGGATGATCCGGTCGGCGAGCAGGATGGCTTCATCGACGTCGTTGGTGATCAGCACGACCGTCTTGCGCTCGCGCTCCCAGATCGCCTCGATTTCGTCCTGCAGCTTCGAGCGGGTAAGGGCGTCGAGAGCCGACAGCGGCTCGTCGAGCAGCAGGATGTCCGGGCTCATCGCCAGCGCCCGGGCGACCGCAACCCGCTGCCGCATTCCGCCCGAGAGCTCCGCCGGTCGCCGGTCGATCGCGTGCGACAGCCCGACCATCTCGATGTAGCGCCGGGTATGCGCATCCCGCTCGGCGCGGCTCTTATTCTTGAACACCGCATCGACGGCGAGCGCCACGTTGCCGTACACCGTGAGCCACGGCATCAGCGAATAGCTCTGGAAGACGACCCCGCGCTCCGGGCTGGGGCCGGTGACCGGCCTGCCGTTCAGCCGCACCTCGCCGCTGTCCGGCTGCACCAGCCCGGCGATGGTGTTGATCAGGGTCGTCTTGCCCGAGCCCGAGAAGCCCACGATCGCAAGGAACTCGCCCTGCTTGATCTGCAGGTCGATGTTGTGCAGCACCTCGGTGCGCTTGGGGCCGGCGCCATAGGCCTTGCTGACGCCTGCGAGTTCGAGAAACGCCATCCTTCGCTTCTCCTTCCGGTCAGCGGGTCGCGGAGTGGGTCACGGCCGCCTGCAGCGCCTGCATGATGCGGTCGAGCAGGAAGCCGATGATGCCGATGGTGAAGACGGCGACCATGATGCGGGCGAGCGAGGCCGACGATCCGTTCTGGAACTCGTCCCAGACGAACTTGCCGAGGCCGGGGTTCTGGGCCAGCATTTCGGCTGCGATCAACACCATCCAGCCGACGCCCAGCGACAGCCGCAGGCCGGTGAAGATATACGGCAGCGCCGACGGCAGGACGAGCTTGCGCACCTTCGTCCACCAGGTGAGCTGCAGCACCCGGCCGACGTTGGTCAGGTCCTTGTCGATCGACGAAACGCCGATCGCGGTGTTGATCAGCGTCGGCCACAGCGAGCACAGCGTCACCGTGATCGCCGAGTTGAGGAAGGATTTCTCGAACATCGGATCGGCGGAGACGTAGACGGCACTCACCACCATGGTGACGATCGGCAACCAAGCGAGTGGCGAGACCGGCTTGAACAACTGAATCAGGGGATTGAGGGCGGCGTTGATCGTTCGTGACAAGCCGCAGAAGATGCCGAGCGGTACCGCCACCAGGGCCGCCAGCACGAAGCCGGTAAACACGGTAACGAGGCTGGTGGCGATCTGATCGAGATACGTCGGCTTGCCCGTGTACTGACGCCACTTGATCTCGGTGCCGGGGTTGTCCGCGAGCAGTTCAGCGTTACGCTTCTCCTGCCGCGCGTAAAACGCAGCCGCTTTCTCTCGCTCCGCCACGTGGTCGGCGTATAGGTTCTTCGCCTCCGCCCAGACCTGCACCGGCCCGGGAACGGCGCCGAGGCTGGTCTGAACCGAAGGGGCGACCCATCCCCACAGGGCGAGGAAGGTGGCGAGAGCGACGACGGGAATTCCGAGCTGGGTCCACAGCTCCTTGATCTGTTCCTTCGGATTCTCGCCGACGCACAGCCGGGCGAGCGGCGCCAGCCACCCGAGACCAAGAATGGTCAGGTATCCAGCGGCCCGATTGATCCCGTCCCGGATGCGCTTGCTCCAAGAAACTTTGCTGACGGGAGCGGGGCTATCGGTCGGGATGGCGGACTTCAGGGTGGTCGTCGTAGTCATTCGGATGCCGTGCTCCAATCACGCTCACGAGGAACGGGTGGCGAAATTACTTCTGCGCCTGGCCGACGATCTGGCTGCCGTCGATGCGCTGAGAGCCCTTGAGTCCGATCGCAAGACTGTTGAGGTAATCGTTGGGCTTGCGGCCGTCGTAGGTCACGCCGTCGATGAACTTGTTCGTCGGCTCGCGATAGCCGCTCGTGGTCCAGGGGAAGTCGGCTTCCGCCGCCTTGCCTTCGTCGACCAGCAACCGGGCCGCCTTGAGGTAGACGTCCGGCCGGTAGACCTTCGTTGCGGTGTCGGCGTACCAGGAATCCGGCTTCGCGTCGGCGATCTGCCCCCACCGACGCATCTGGGAGAGGTACCACACGGCGTCTGAGTAGTACGGATAGGTCGCGTAGTAGCGGTAGAACACGTTGAAGTCGGGAACGGCGCGCTTGTCGCCCTTCTCGTACTCGAAAGTACCCGTCATCGAGTTGGCGATCACTTCTGGGTCGGCGCCGACGTATTCCGGCTTGGCGAGGATCTTCGCCGCTTCCTTGCGGTTGGCGTTGTTGTTGGCGTCCAGCCACTGGCCGGCGCGGATCAGGGCCTTGATCAGCGCCAAATGGGTGTTCGGATACTTTTCCGCCCAAGCGGCGGTCACACCGAATACCTTTTCAGGATTATCCTTCCAGATCTCATAGTCGGTGATCACCGGCACGCCGATGCCCTTGAACACCGCCTGCTGGTTCCACGGCTCGCCGACGCAATAACCGTTGATGGTGCCGGCCTCGAGCGTCGCCGGCATCTGCGGCGGCGGCGTCACTGAAAGCAGCACGTCTGCCTGGATCTGACCGGTGATGTCCGTCGGGGAGTAGAAGCCGGGATTGATGCCACCCGCCGCAAGCCAGTAGCGAAGTTCGTAGTTGTGGGTCGAGACCGGGAATACCATACCCATCTTGAACGCTTCGCCCCCCGCCCTGAACTTCTCGACGACGGGCTTCAGGTACTTGGCGCTGATCGGGTGCTGAGGCTTGCCGTCCGCTTCCTTCGGCAGGCTTGGTTTCATCATCTCCCAAACCTTGTTGGAAACCGTGACGCCGTTGCCATTCAGGTCCATGCTGAATGCGGTGATGACGTGCGCCTGCGTGCCAAAGCCGATGGTCGCGCCCAAGGGTTGGCCCGCCAGCATATGGGCGCCGTCGAGCTCACCGGTGATCACCCGGTCGAGCAGCACCTTCCAGTTCGCCTGAGGTTCGAGAGTTACGTACAACCCCTCGTCCTCGAAGAAGTGCTTGTCGTAGGCGATGGCGAGTGGCGCCATGTCCGTCAGCTTGATGAACCCCAGCTTCAGCTCTTCCTTTTCGACCGGAAGCGGCTTGGCCGCCGCGGGCGACGCCGCCCCGAACGGGGTCAGAGCAATCGTCGTCAGAACGACAGCCAGGCAGCCGGGACCGAAGACGCGTCGCCTCTCAGATCGAGGCGCGCCGGTGGGGCGAAGGGTGATTGGCATCCTTGAGGTCGTCCTTTCGTCGCTGCCGCCGTCGCGCCGGGATCACACCAGCGCGCAACACTTGCGGAACCGTGGTTCTGGATGAGAGCCACCTGTTTCCCGAATGCAGGAGCGACGGCAGCGTTGCCTCGCACGCCTGCACCAGCAGGCGAAAGGTAGGGCAGCAGCGTTGGTGCCGTTGCCAATTTTGCAAGAGGCATGCCGATTTCGGCATCCGAAAGATCTTGTGCGAATCTAAGGGAGTAAGCTGACGGCCGGGTTCGAGTGGAGCGCACAGGCCCGCCTAATATTCGGGCATGTGCGCTGCAGCATGCCAAGCCCCCGCCTACGGAACAGGCAACCCGCCACCAATTCCGGTACCAAACGACCCCCCGTTCTCCGCGAGGTAGGCGTCGATGCGGGTGGGATCGAAAGGCCGGCCGTCGAAGAAAACGGTGGCGTCGAGAGGCGTGATATCGGGTTCCGGGGCCGCGGCATCGGAGAACCAGGGGCGCCCCGCCAGCGCCGCGTGGTAAATGTCCGGACGAAAGACGGCGCGCACCCTCGTCTCGTCCCCCGGACGACGAGTAATCTGGCCCCATCGCACCATCTGGGCATAAATCCAAAGCGCCTGGGTGATGGAAGGATCGTTGGCACGCTCCCGATGCAGGATCAGGAAGTCGTCGACCTTCCGCGGCGGCTCCCCGGAGCCGACCGCCATGTTACCGGCAAGCGCACGAGTGATGACCGCCGCGGGGAGGTCGAGATAGCTGGCGCCGGCCAGTAGATCCACCAGTTGCGCCCGGTTCTCGGGATCGTCGGCCCATGCTGCCGCGCGGTCCAGCGCGCGAACCAGTGCCGCGAGGACTTCAGGGTTATCCTCCGCCCAGCACTCAGGCACGCATAGCACCTTCTCCACGCCCCGGCGCCAGAGTTCGGCCTTGCTCGCAATGATCCGCCCGAGACCGGCTTCCACCGCGAGGCTGTTCCAGGGTTCGCCGACGCAGAAGCCGTCGACATGCCCGGCCCGCAGGCTGTCCACCATCAAAGGCGGCGGGATGACAACCAGACGCACATCGCCGTCGGGGTCGATGCCGCTCGCCGCCATCCAGTAGCGAAGCTCGTAGTTGTGGCAAGAGAACGGGTAGACCATCCCGAAGGTCAGGACTGGGACTCCCGACTTCCGCCGCTCGTCGATTACCTTGGCGAGCGCCTTGCCCGCCTCGGCCGCGCCGGCGCTCGGATCGCCCTGCTTCGCGAGTTCGGCGTAGAGGGCCCGCGAAACCGAAATCGCATTGCCGTTGCGGCTGAGGCAGAACGGCGCCAGCATATGCATGCGCGCCTGATTGATGCCGAGTGCGGTTGCGATCGGCATCCCCGCCAGCATCTGCGCGCCGTTGAGCAATCCCAGCGCCACCTTGTCGCGGATATTCGCCCAGGAGACTTCGCGGACGAGCCGCAGGTCGATCCCCTCACGGGCGGCAAATCCGAGTTCGCGGGCAACGGCGAGCACGGCGCAATCGGTGAGCGGAATGAAGCCCAGCGTCACCGTCGGCAACGCGTCCCCGGCCGACTCCGGCTGCATCACTCCGGTGAAGGGTTCGAGACTTCGCATCTCCTCTCCTCAGCCCCGCGGGAACAGTTGGGCCGCGGTCACGACACTCTGCGCGATGTCGAGCAACTTGCGCTTCTGGCTCATGGCGGTGCGACGCATCAGCTTGTACGCCTCATCCTCGCTCAGCCGTTGTTGCTGCATCAGGATGCCTATTGCCCGCTCGATGATCTTGCGCGCTTCGAGAGCCTCCTTTGCCTGCGCCAGTTCCTCCTCCAAACGGCGAAAGGCGTGGAAGCGTAGGATGGTGATGTCGACGATCGGCCGCACGCGTTCCTTGCTCAAGCCATTGACGACGTAGGCGCTGACGCCCGCGTCCACGGCCGCTTGGATCATCGCGCCGTCGTCGTTGTCGACGAACATGGCGATCGGCCGCCGCACGGTGCGCGAGACCTGGAACATCTGCTCCAGCGTGTCCCGGCTGGCGTTTTCCAGACCGATCACGACGACGTCCGGGTCGGCCGCACAAATCTTGTCCGGCAGGTTGACCATATCGGAGATGCGGATCACGTGGGCGTAGCCTGACTGCCGCATGCCTTCCTCGAGGATGGCGGCGCGCACCGGGTTCTCCTCGATGAGCAGTATCGTGAGAGTGCTGTCGCCCATCACGTTCGAAGCCATCGTTTGGTGGTGCGGAATGCCGTGCACCTTTGGATCGGGAACGTCGGCTCGGATCATCAAATCGTCGGACATCATGCAAGAACTCGGCCGCCCCCCGCCCGCCCGCTTGCGGGCCCGCGGGAACGGGAGCCCGTGGCGATCGAAGAACCGGAGGACGATGCCGATGCAGACCGGCCCGGCGGGATTCGAACCCACGACCCCAGGATTGGGAATCACGTTATTTGGCTTCGGACTCAAGGGAGTGTCCGACTTCTGACGAAGCTCAGCGCAACGCTGAGGGTCACGAGTCGGACGAATGAAAGCTTCTTCAAGCCACAGCTTCTACAACCGAAAGCATCAGCAGCGCTGCCGACGAGCGGCGAACGCAAAACCTTCGCCGGGGGCGTCACTCTGCTCGGGGTGAACCTCGTAGCGCACCGCGAGATCCGCCACCGTCGCCTGCTCCCGCAGCGCCTCCAAGGCAATCTTCGCCTTCAGCCCCGCATCGATCTCCTGTCTCGGCTTCTTCCATCATCCGCTCCGTCGATCACGACAGGACCGACACCGCTCCAATCAAGCCCCCGGCCCCAAAATTCGGGGCCGGTTCACTCGCGCCCAAACCCTCCACCGCCAGGGGTTTCGATCACGAAGGCGTCGCCAGGCAGCACCTCGATCGAAGCGGTTCCGGCCACGGAATCGATCGTGCCATCGGCGCGCACCAGCCAGTTGGCTCCGCAGGCGCCCGGGCTGCCGCCCTCCAGGCCGAAGGGGGAGACGAGCCGGCGTTCGGAGAGGATGGCGACGGTCATCGGCTCCCGGAACTCGATTGATCGCACGACACCACAGCCACCCCGGTGGCGGCCTGCTCCGCCGGAGCCGTGGCGGATGCGGAAGTCGCGCAGAAGGACGGGGAACCGCCATTCCAGAACCTCGGGGTCGGTGAGCCGGGTGTTGGTCATGTGCGTGTGTACCGCGTCCGTGCCGTCGAAGTCCGGTCCGGCGCCCGATCCGCCGCAGATCGTCTCGTAATACTGGTAGTGGCTGTCGCCAAAGGTGAAATTGTTCATTGTGCCCTGTGCCGCCGCCATGACGCCCAATGCGCCGTAGAGCGCATCGGTGATCGCCTGCGAGGTCTCCACGTTGCCTGCCACGACGGCGGCGGGAAAGGTCGGACGGAGCATGGAGCCTTCCGGAATGACGATGGAGAGCGGCTTCAGGCAGCCCGCGTTCAGCGGGATGTCGTCGTCGATCAGGGTGCGAAAGACGTAGAGCACAGCGGCCCGGGTCACCGCAGGCGGAGCGTTGATGTTGCCCGGCTGCTGCGCAGAGGTGCCGGTGAAATCGATGGTGGCGGAGCGTCGCGCGGCATCGATGCGTACGGCAACACGGATCACCGCCCCGCCGTCCATCGGGCAGGTGAATTCACCGTCCTTCAGAGCGCCGATGGCCCGGCGGACCTGTTCTTCGGCGTTGTCCTGGACATGGCGCATGTACGCGTGCACGACGCCTAGTCCGAAGTGCGTCACCATCTTGCGCAGTTCCTGGACGCCGGCCTGGTTGGCGGCGACCTGGGCGCGCAAATCCGCGATGTTTTGGTTCGGGTTGCGCGCAGGCCAGGGGGCAGAGGTGAGCAGGTCCAGGATCTCGGCTTCGCGGAAGCGTCCCTGTTCGACCAGCATGCAGTCGTCGAACAGCACGCCTTCCTCCTCGACGCTGCGGCTGAACGGTGGCATCGAGCCGGGGGTGATGCCGCCCACGTCCGCATGGTGCCCGCGCGATCCCACGAACAACAGGATGTCGCGGCCAGCGTCGTCGAAGACGGGGGTTATCACGGTGATGTCGGGCAGATGCGTGCCGCCGTTGTACGGCGCGTTCAGCACGTAGACGTCGCCAGGCCGCATCCGCCCCGCCCGCTGGCGGATCACCGTCTCGATGCTTTCGCCCATCGAGCCGAGGTGCACCGGAAGGTGTGGGGCGTTTGCCACCAGCCCGCCCGCTGCGTCGAAGACAGCGCAGGAGAAGTCGAGCCGCTCCTTGATGTTGACCGACTGCGCGGTGTTGGCGAGCACGGCCCCCATCTGTTCGGCGATCGACATGAAGAGGTTATTGAAGACCTCGAGCATCACCGGATCGGCACGGGTGCCAATCGTCTGCATGGCCGGACGGGGAACGAAACGGTTGAGCAGCAGATCGCACCGAACCGTCACCTCCGCGCGCCAGCCCGGTTCGAGGATCGTCGTCGCGTTCGGCTCGACGATGATCGCCGGGCCGTCGATGCGATCGCTCGGCGCGAGGGACGCTCGATCCCACACAGGTGTATCCGTCCAGCGACCGCAGAACCAGGCGCGGGTCGTCGCTATCGGCAGCGGCGGCGGGCGAGGGAGCGTCGGGCGCGCCGTCGGGCCATCCTCAGGCCCGACGGCCATGACACCGACCGCTTCTGCCGCAAGGGCTTCGACGATCAGGGGGCGTCCTTCCATGACGAAACCGAAGCGCTGCCGATGGAGGGCGACGAACGCCGACGTCATCTCCGGGGACGGGCCGAACGGGACGGGGAGCGGGGTGTCGGTGCCCTGGTAACGCAGGTGAGCCCAGGCATGCACGCTCACCCGTGCTTCCGGCACACCCTGGCTCAGGACCTCGCGCCGGGCATCCGCAGCGATCTCGTCGAGCTTGATGACGAGATCGGCCGAGGTGGGTTCTTCCAGAACCGCCTCGACGGCCGCTTCGCGCATGCTGCGAACATCCGCGAGGCCGATGCCATAGGCGGAAAGAACGCCTGCCAGCGGATGGATGAGCACCTTCGTCATCCCGAGAGCGTCGGCGATCGCGAGTGCGTGCTGTCCACCGGCGCCGCCAAAGCAATTGAGCAGGTATTGTGTGACGTCGTAGCCGCGCTGTACCGAAACCTGTTTGATCGCATTCGCCATGTTTTCGACGGCAATCCTCAGGAAACCTTCGGCTACCGCCTCCGGTGTTTGTGCGATGCCCGTCGCGGCTTCGATTTCGGTCGCCAGCGACCCGAACCTGTGGCGGACGACTTCGGCATCGAGCGGCTGGTCGCCGCCCGACCCGAACACGGCCGGAAAGTGCCGAGGCTGGATCCTCCCCAACAGCACGTTCGCATCGGTGACGGTGAGCGGGCCGCCGCGCCGGTAGCAGGCTGGGCCGGGATCGGCGCCGGCGGAGTCCGGGCCGACGCGAAAGCGGCTGCCGTCGAAATGCAGGATCGATCCGCCGCCGGCCGCCACCGTGTGAATGCGCAGCATCGGGGCGCGCATCCTTATGCCTGCCACATGCGTCTCGAACGTGCGTTCGAGGCTGCCGTCGAAGTGGGTGACGTCGGTGGACGTGCCACCCATGTCGAAGCCAATCACGCGTGCGAAGCCGGCTGTCTGCGCCGTCCGCACCATGCCGACCACCCCGCCAGCCGGTCCGGACAGGATGGCGTCCTTGCCGTGGAAGAGGTGCGCGTCGGTGAGCCCACCGTTCGACTGCATGAACATCAGCCGCATGTTGCCCAGCGCGTCTGAGACTTGATCCACGTAGCGGCCGAGGACTGGTGACAGGTAGGCGTCGACGACGGTGGTGTCGCCGCGCGAGACCAACTTCATCAAAGGGCTTGCTACATGGCTGATGGATATCTGGGTAAAGCCGACCGCCTGGGCGATTGCAGCGACCCGCCGCTCGTGGTCGCCGAACCGGTAGCCGTGCATCAGGACGATCGCGACCGCCCGGACGCCGGCGGCGAACGCTTCCTGAAGATCCGCACGGGCCGCGTCCTCGTTCAGCGGCGTTAGCACCCGGCCGCGGGCATCGAGACGCTCTTCGATCTCGATCACCCGCTCGTAGAGCACGGGCGGCAGAAGGATGTGTCGCGCGAACAGGTTCGGTCGGTTCTGGTAACCGATGCGCAGCGCATCGGCGAAACCGCGCGTGATCGCGAGCACGACTCGGTCGCCGGTCCGCTCGAGCAGTGCATTGGTGGCGACCGTCGTTCCCATCTTCACGAGAGCGATGCGCTCACTCGGTATGGGTGCACCGGGTGCCAGATCGAGAACCTGCCGAATTCCTTCGACGGCCGCGTCCGAGTAGCGCTCCGGATCGCGGGACAACAGCTTGCGGGTGACGAGGGTGCCGTCCGGTGCACGTGAGACCACGTCGGTAAACGTTCCGCCGCGATCGATCCAAAAATGCCACTTCATCACAAAAAACCAAGCGAAATCAATGTCATAACCCTAGCGCGGGGGTGTAGGCACGGTGTAGGCACCCCTAACAATATCAACGGTT